>Ga0325411_1002373_pt1 | contig 21281 bp, 16 predicted proteins | sample PopdelMetagenome_13_FD_206181 | JGI IMG/M metagenome (GOLD analysis project Ga0325411, IMG submission 206181) | Populus deltoides microbial communities from Bellville, Georgia, United States - Xylem-PdIQD-R4 | ecosystem: Host-associated > Plants > Phyllosphere > Stem > Wood/Secondary xylem...
CGGCAGCCGTTGCAATTATGCAGGGTGAATAGCACGTGGGAGGTTGGTCTGCTGAGTTTTTGTGGGCAAAGCAATCAATACAGAAGAAAAGAGAAGCTTTGTTGCTGTTGTTTTGCGTATAGCATGGTGTGCTCCATTTATCACGCGCGGAGGGGAAAAAATATAACAGAATGCACAATACTGGTATGGCCTCTGAGACCTCAATTCTTAAGTCCATTATTCAAGCAGTTTAAAACAGAAGGTATCATCCTGGTTTGACCATTAAAGGCAAAAATTGATTTTCTCTCTTCATGTGGCTTCTAGATCCAGACAAGCCGTAAACGTCATCGTTTCTAACCACAACAAAGATGCAGCTAAAAACTGTGTCGTTTAGGTTCCAGCAGTAAGCAGGATTCAGCATGTGGTGTTTAGATCCGGAAATGTCTTAAACGTCACCGTTTCTGACCACAACAAAGATGTCAAGTGAAAACGGTGTCGTTTAGGTTCCAGCAGCAGGCAGGATTCAATAACAAATTAACAAAGAAACTAAATCATGTTGCGTTATTCCTGTTCATTCAGACTGATGCAACTGTGGATTGTAATAGTTGCTTCAGCCTGCATATCAGTTCTTTTCGTTTGTGCATGCATGCCTTTCTTTTCTTTTGCTTCTGCATTATTAATTAAATTAGTGGACCAATACGCATTAAATGTATCCTATTTGCTGGCAGCCATGCCTTTTGTTTTCTTTTGGTTTTGCATTGTTAATTAAATTAGTGGGCCAGTATGCATTAAATTCCTATTTGCTGTCACAAATGCATCATATTTGTTGTCTTTATGTTGGGAAGAGGGTTGTCTTGTTCGCATGAGAAATATGATCATGTTGATTAGAGATAAGATTTTGCACTTTATGCAGCAATTGTCCTCTGTATCTCGTTTGACTAGAAACTGAAAATGCCTTGTTGTTTTTTAGTTTACAACCAAATGCCTTTTCTTTTGTTTTGTCTATTTCCGGTCTGTGTATTTCTTTGCCCACCAGTTGTTGGACTCTCTTTTTATTTTTCTCTATTGCTTTTCTTGTTAATTGTTGCACCATTAGTTTAGTTTTTTTCCCCTCTTTCCATTGCCTCTCTTACTATTTTTTTTGTTTGTTTTCTTATGCATCCATAATTAATCTGAGTGGTCCCTTTGTTTTCAACATAATTGTTGAGCTTTTCTAGCCTTCTTTTCGGTTGGGTTGCTACTTTGTTCACGTTAAGGCTTGCTTGATTTACACTACTGGTATGTGCATGTATTATTGGTCCGCAAGATTAATGGTTGTCTTTTTCTTGCTTTGTTGAATTGTGAGACCAACTTCTCTTTTTTTCCATTTGCTTTCTAACCAACTAGCAAAGGTGTTGCTTGCTAGGAGTTTGTATTCAAAATTGTTTCTGTTGTATTTTCTTTCCTTTTGATGGTTGTTGAATTTGTGCTTTAGATTCCCATCTTTATTTATTTGGCCACTTTATGTTGCAATTTATATTTGTTCTTTTCATGGCTTGCTCTTTTGATTCCGGTCATTCATTTATTTGTGTTTACACTGTCATTAAATATATAACATTTAGTCATTAATTTTCATAACTGAAAAAAATGAAGGAGCTAATGGAGTCATTAGCATAATCCAACACTGTGTATTTCGTTAAGGCTTACTTTCATAACTGAAAAAAATACAGCAACAAATAACATTTAGTCAATAATTTACAATTGTTTATTTATAAATACACAAAAATCGTTAGATGTCAACCTTGAATAAGTTTCTTAACCCAAACCCTTTTCAAAACTGTTTCATATTAAAAGAATTGTTTAGCTAATTGAGAATCAAACAAATATGCCTTATTGTTTCCACATCTCCAGCCATGTACATCGATGCAAGTGGTTGATAAATAGGTATTAACATGACAGAAACAAAATCATGCATATGGCGGGGGTATAATGACATAAAGAAGCAACTTATAACAAGGGAAAAAAAAACTGTCAAAGTTGTTATTGATAAAGAAGAAAAAAAAGTAACAGGGAAAAAACGAGTGCTAATTTTGTTGAGACATGATTATAATGGAAATTGAACAATAATGTTTAATTAAAAATTAATATATTTAAATAAAAAATATAAATTATTATAATTAATTAAGAAAAAATATAAATTTTATATATCGATATTACAATTATCCTGTTTTCCTGTTAATGCACTTGAATCCTTAAAATTCTTATTTTATTAACTCAAGAGCTTTTTCTTACTAAAATTACCATAAGAAACAAAACAAAAAAATAGAAATCAACAAAAACTATGTTTTACCAACCTTTAAAATTCATAAAAAGCCAATTATTTGTTTTTTCCTTGGCCAGAATAATACCGTGACTATAAATATGTGTTGTTTAAGTTGTAGACTTGGACACAAATTTACATAAAGTCTTAATTGGGTAGCCAGCCCAAAAATGAAAGCAGAGGTTGGATGGATCTATACAGGCTTGCACTTCTTGGATTACTTCCGATTCTATAAGATGTGGGCATCTACCTTATTATGAGAGAGATAAAAAAAATAAAGGATTTTATTATGACTTTTCTATCAAGATTTTTTTTTTTTAAAAAAAATGCCACGATCGTTTCTTTCTTTCTTTTTTACTAATTTATTATGATCGAAGATTTATTAAATATATTAAAAATTGTATTTTTAATATTTTTTTATGTGAGTACCATCCATCATTGTCAATCTAGAGCTTGAATCGATTCGGTTGAAAAACAAATTGAGTAATTCTGTTAAAACCTAGGTTGACTCACTTTGCTTCTTCTTCTTCTTAATTGAATAAACAATTAGTCTTGCTGAGGGTCTTGGAATTTTGACAATTTAATCTACAAGGAGATAACAGTAGTAGGAGGCCTGTAGCAGTAGCGAGAGTCAGTTGTGAAACTGAATGTGAAAGAGGAAGGTAAATATGAGGTTATTAGCTGGATAGGCAGACAGGACATCGAATGTGATCCATAACAATCCTCTCATGTCTCATCCTTTCCCTCCCTAATGACCTACACATGAACTGAACCTTATAAGTGACCAAAACATAGGATAAGAAAATGTTCAAATTATTGTATTCGTGTTTTTTATATTTTATTTAGACGTTGACAGAGTTTGAAGCTTTAACAATCCTAATACAATTCACCAACTGAAGATTTACCACCAAGCAACTTTGAAACCTTAGCCTTTTGGGTTAGCCATTTTAATTATTGAGCTATCACAAATGCTATTTTCTGTCAATCACCTTATACACCATTGTTTTCGTTGCTTGGTGTTCTTTTAAGTGTGCTGTGCAATTTAACTGCTGGGATTTTATGGCTAAAATCGTTTTCTTCTAATCAGTTGCTGGATTAGCATATTAGCAAATTATAATATTATGCCAGCCTAAGCAGATTAATTAACTTGGTTTTTGTCACCGTCAACATATAATGATAATGATGACTCAGGTAACAAATTCAAAATTTTTTTCACTTAACTAAGTCTGATGAACTTTGATTTACTTTCTTCTCAAAAGAAGAAAACAAATTTGCTGCAAGTCTATCCAGGAAAGTCAATATTTTAGGTTTTGTTAAAAAAAATCTTTATTGGCCACACAAGTTTCATTTCAATTGATGTTTAGCTCCATATATTTCCTCTTATAAAAAATAATTTAGAAGTCAATGAGCATTTTAGGCCAACTTTTTTAAGTTGGTAGATTAATTAGCTTGGTATTTGCTACCATAAGCCTGTAACTAACAAATTCATTTTTTTTTTGTTTCTTTTTAAAATAAGTCTGATAAGCTTTGGTTTGTTTTCTTTTGAACAAAAAATAAAATTCGTTGCAAGTTCACCCAAATAAATAGATATTCTAAGTTTTATTAAAAAATACTTCATTAGCGAAACAAGTGCTATTTGAATTGCGGTTTGGTGGTTGAAAAGCAAAATGAAGAGAAGGATTGTTGCATTTGAAACTTGGAATTTAAGAAACAAGAATGAAAGTTGGTGGCTGCTTTTCTCTGCACATCCTTAACTAAGATGGGGGTCTCAGAGTTTTAAATGCTTTTTTTTAGGGTGAATATTGTTACCATTATTACATGTTGTTGAGCTCAGACTGATAATGATTGTACGTGTGTTTAATTCCCTTTAACAAGAAAAAAAATCTTTTAATGGTTTGTTGAATTGCTAGCGCTGAGGATTTTTTTTTAATAAAGGGTTATTATCATTCTTAGGTTGTGTGTTTGTTTGGGCTACATATTAAGAGGTTAAAAAGAAACAAGTGATCGCTTTTAATTGGATTATAAAAATAAAATGTCAGGTTTATATTGTTGATCACTATAGGTAGAGGTGCTAATTGCTTTTTTCATGCTTTTATCATATCAATATAGAAATTATATTCTTTTAATCACATCTAGAAAATTTATGTTGTGATTGTTTTAAGTTTTTGTACATTAAACTTGCCTTTATTAGTTAGATTTTTCAAAAACTTTTTCTTTGTATTTTTAGGATTTATTGTTCTTCAGCTTTATTATGATGTTTGTATATATACATTGGTTGCTATGTAATGTTCAGAAAGCATATATTGACATATTTTTTTCTTATTTAATTTTTTGGTTGTATTTTTTTACTATAAGTGTTGATGTGCTGGTATTTGTTCGTAATATATTCATATTATTGAGCTATTTTATTGTTGTCTAACTTTTTTAAAAGTTGCTTTAAGAAATAAAATAAACATTCTAGGTAGAGAAACAAATTAATTTTTTTTTTATCATCTACGTTGCTCATTTGTTTTGTTTGGAATTTGATCTTTGTTTTTTGTTTCTTTGGTCAATTGTCAAAGGACTATGCAAGATGATTTTTCCCTGTCGAGATAGCGTTCATCAAGATAATATATCACATTCTTACAATGTTTTTTAGACAATAACAAAAATATAAAAAATAAATATTTGATACGCTGGATTTTGTTGATGCATTATTGTGCTGTAACTATCTTTCTCACGAGGTTTCATTAAAATGCAAATCCAATGTTTAAGGACCAATGAGCTTGGTCATGAAACCGAGATAATCGTAAAAAAAAATAAAATTTTTTTTTTTACTAGAGTTCAAATGTCAAAACTAATAACCTTTATCTTATGGCCAAGATATCTCCACCAATAAAACTCTTAACATGTAAAGAAAAAGGAACAAAAAAGACAAGAAGGCTCAGAATATGATTCCATTGTCCTATAATTTCTATGTCCCTATAAATCATATTTATGCATATTTTAAGCATACTGGATTTGCCTGAAACACAATCCTCAAAAGTAGAAATCTCTTGCAAGTTACTAAGCAATCATCAGTGGAATCAGGTTTCACTAAAAGATAAACTAACATGTGTAACTGCAAACAAAAATCTTTGTGATATGGCTCAATCAAAATAATAAAATTCGAATCCTCTTTCATCCTTAAGTTACTGCACACATTCAATTCCAAGACTATATTTACAATAAAAAATAGAGTGAGGAGGCAGTGGACTACCATGCAAGCTCCTTGAATATTTACAGGCAACACATGCTGTTGATACTGCTCCAATTACACTTTCTACAAGTCCAAAGTTTACTGTTTCCCTAGCAGTCCTCAGTTGAAAAAGAAGACGACTTTATTCAAGCTTTTCCATAAATAAAGATCAAGCAGTAAACATGTTACAAAACAGAAACCATCAAAACATAAGGAATGGACCAAGTGTTGATTGCTGGAATTAGAAAAAATAACAAACAAAATCAAGTCAATTCAGGTCTACGTTTTGAACACTATTCTCAAATCATTAGATCAAGATGATATAATGCAAAGTAAAAATAAATTAATCATGAAATCTAATTTTAAATCAAGCAAATATAAATGATGCAATTAGAAAAAAAATATTAAGAAAAAGAAAAAAAAGTCAATTAAGTTAACTCGCCGGATATATAATCTATGTTATGAAAGTATGATAACTAAATAAAAAGTAAATCCAATATTAAAAAATTAAATAAAAAAACAAAATTTTTCTTATTAATATAAAACCCTTACGTTTATGCAACTTCAATTATTGATTTTATACCTATCATGTCAGTGTTTCTGCTCTAAGTCTTAACTCAATTTTATTATCGCTTTTTCTTTGCACCATTTCTTTATCTAATTTCATGTTAAGCTTTTTCCAATGTTTTGTTTTTTTAACTAGATTTTATACATACATGACTACTCAACGACAACGCTTGCAATCATCATATACAGTTAATAATGAGTAAGATTCTCCATATATTTCATCGCAACAAGAAAATGAAACTTATATTTACTCAGTTGGTATGTTAACACGATCATCAAGACTAGCTACAAATCTTGATCCTGGGCCTTCCAATGCTCAGCTCTCACATTTTTATCAAGGAGAGAGCTCACGTTCTTAGCCTTCATTGTATTCTCAAAACCGGCAAGATCATGATTGTTTAGCTTCTACAAACAATCAATCTTGCTCATTACAATCATCAACTGTATCATACACTGATAGTCTTGGTGCTTCTGGTTCAACCTGTGTTGATCATGAACTTACAGCTTCTACAATTGAGCAACTAATGATTGGGCAAGCTTCATATAAAAAAAAAAGAAAAACTTTGTTTTTTAATTTTTTTTCTTTTGGTTTTTTTTTTATTCTAAGACTTTTAGTTATCCATTGACATCTTCTTTGACTCATTTTTTATTTCTTAGGAAGAATAAATGAGCACATTGACTTTGGTGACAAAACATTCAAATGCTCTCATTGCAAGGCTTTTTTCTGGCTTGATGAGAAGCTTGCACGCTCAACCAAAACCAGTCCACAATTCTCACTCTGTTGTCTTGGTGGAAAAATTAGGCTTTCATGACCATTATTGACGCCTCATATTCTTGATGAACTTCTGGACCTTGCATTTGGTGAAGCTTCTAAGAAATTCTGCACAAATATTCGAGCCTATAACTCTATGTTTGCTTTTACATCCATAGAGGCTAATATAGATCACTCAGTCAATCATCGACCTAGGCCTAATGTTTTTAAGATAAATGGCCATTCTCATCATTTAATGGGTTCTCTTTTGCCTTCTGATGGAGAGACTCCAAAGTTTGCTCAACTTTATATTTATGACACTACAAATTAAGTTGCAAATCGACTAGCACCGTTTCCACATGGGAGCTCTGCTTCAACTTTAGATGAATTTGTTGTCAAGGATCTTATTAACATGCTTAATTCCACTAACTGTTTAGTTGGCTTATTTCGTCATGCTTCACAAAGGTTGTCAATGTCTAACAATCCTGGATATAAACTACGGTTGCTTGGTCAAAGAACTCATGACTCAAGACAGTATAATGACCCATCTATAGATGATATTGGTGGCTTGATTGTTGGAGATATTGGTGATCATCGTTCAGAACGAGATATTGTTATTGAAATTTAATCAGGGACTTTATAAAGAATCTCTAAATTGCATCCAAAATTTATGTTATTGCAATATCCTCTTCTTTTTCCATTTGGTGAAGATGGTTATCGAACTAATATTAGTTTTGCCAACCATGATAATCAAGTTCCTAGAAGGCGTCAAAATAAACCAATGAGAGCTTTTTATGCGTATCTTGTTCATGAGAGGGAATATAGTGAAGACACTGTTACAAAAGACAGTCGTCTTTACCAATAATTTATAGTTGATGCATTTACCAATGTTGAGGAAGACAAGCTTGATTACATTAGAATGAACCAAAATGATCTTCGGACTGAGCTCTATCAAGGCATTAATGAAGTTGTTCTTAGAGGGGATATTCAAGGGTCATAAACATAAAAAATTATTATCCCCTCTTCTTTAACTGGTAGCCCGCGATAGATGATAAATAATTACCAAGATGCCATTGTCATTTGTAGGGCAAATGGAAATCCAGATCTTTTCATCACATTCACATGCCATACAAGCTGGCCCGAAATCCAAAAAGAGCTTAAAAAAGGCAGACTTTATAAACATGAAGACAAGCCTGATATAATCACACGTGTTTTTATAGAAAAGGTTCTTGATATGTTGAAGTTCGTCAAATCCGGTGTCCTTTTTGGCAAGACAATTGCTAGTAATTAGGCCTTACCCATTTCTTTTCTTTCTCATCATGTATATCTTTATTTATTTATTCTTATTTGATTTCATTTGCAACTCGATAGATGTATGCGCAATTAAGTTTCAAAAAAGAGGGCTTCCACATACACATATTTTGGTTTGGCTTGCCTCTGAATTTAAATGTCGAACTGCTGATGATGTCGACTCGATTGTTTCTGCTGAAATACCAGGCAAGAATATTGATCCTTTATGTCATGAAGTAGTCTCTAAGTTCATGATAAATGGTCCATGCGGCGTTGCAAAGCCGAACGCATAATGCATGCTAGAATGTAGATGTGCAAAGTCATTTCCAAAAAAATTCAAAAACTCAACTGTTTTTGGTGAGAATGGATTTGTTTATTATAAGCGACGTGAGTGCCGCAATAATTTTGTTCTCAAGGATGGAATTATGCTTTGCAATGACTATGTTGTTCCATACAATAAAGAACTTTTAATGTGGTATAATGCACATATAAATGTTGAGATATACTGTCAATCAATGCTCATCAAATATCTATTTAAATATGTCAACAAAGGGCCTGATAGATGTCGTATGATGCTCCAAAATGAAACAAATGATGAGATACAAGCATATCTTAATTGTCATTTATCTGCCCCTATAAAGTTGTTTGACGTCTTTTCCAATTTCCAATCCATTTAAGAAACCCTTCAGTTGAAAGACTTCAGGTTCATTTGCCTTTTAATAAAATGTTGTCTTTTCAGGTAGCGAGTCTCTCTATTCTGTTCTTAGAAGGCAGGGTATTAATAAAAATGCTTACTGAATGGTTCGAATGCAACAAGAAAGATTCTAATGCACGAGAACTTTGCTATTCAGAATTTCCAAGCAAGTATGTATGGGATGCTGGATAAAAAGAATGGATTACAAGATCAAAGGGGTTTAGCCTTAGGCGTTTAACATATATACATCCTGCTGCCGCAAACTTTATTTTTTACAATTGCTTTTAAACCATATTAAAGGGCCAATATGATTTGTTGATTTAAGAAAAGTTGATGGGATTGTTTATCCAATATTTCAACTTGCTTGCAAAGCATATGAGCTTTTAGGCGATGATAAAGAATGGTCTGAGGCTTTTTGTGAAGCCATCACAACTGCAACGTCTCCACAACTTAGACAACTTTTTGTCAGCATTGTTTTATTTTGTGAAATTGTCGATCCTTTGGTTTTATTTAATTAGTTTTGGCATTCAATGCACGATGACATCCTTTATAGGTTGAGAACATCTTTTAAAATGCCAAATTTGATTTTATCTAATGATCAACTTAAAAATTATGTGTTATACGAGCTTGAACAACTTTTCAATGATGCTGCTACAACACTTCAAGATCATAAATTGCCAATGCCCAATGGCCAATTGTTAATTGAAATTAGGAACAAGCTTCTAAGAGAAAAACTTAATTATGATCTTGCTGATCTTAAGAGTCAACATTCATTAAATCTATCCCTTCTCAACAATGGACAGAAAATAATATATGATTCAGTTGTTGCAGCTGTCCTTTAAAAGAAACAAAGTTAAACTTTGTTCATGGTCATGGAGGAATTGGTAAAACTTTTTTATGGCATACAATCATCAATCGCATCAGATCTAAGGGGTTAGTTGTCCTTAATGTGGCCTCATCCGATATTGCATCTCTTTTATTGCTAGGTGGTCGTATAGCCCATTCAAGATTCAAAATCCCACTTACCGTTGATGAATTATCAACATGTGCCATCAAGAAAAATACTCATCTCTCTAGCCTTCTTAAAATAACTTCTCTTATAGTTTGGGATGAAGCGCCAATGAATAACAGGTTTTGTTTTGAAGCCCTTGACCGTTCAATGTGTGATGTCCTCTCAGGGTGTGATAGTTGTAGTCAAGATCTTCCATTTGACGGTAAAACAGTTTTGTTTGGCGGTGATTTTCACCAAATATTAACAGTTATTCCTAGTGGAATAAAAGAAGAGATAATTAATGCTTCTCTAAGCAGCTCAACTTTAAGGCCTAAATTTACTGTATTAACTCTTACATAAAACATGCGCCTCTCTACTCATGGTCTGGCCGCTAAAGAAAGAACTGAAATCAATGAATTTGCTAGGTGGATTTTAAGCATTGGTAATGGTGATATCTCTGATTTACCTTTCTTTAGTGAGTTAGATAATTATTTTATTAGTATTCCCTCGGATCTACTCCTTCATACTTCATGTGATCCAATTCCAGCCATTGTCTCAGCAATTTATCCATCTATTTCTGAGCCTCAAATGGACCCCTGCTATTTTAGAGAAAGAGTCATTGTAACACTGAAAAACACAACAGTTGCTGAAATTAATGATTTTGTGCTTGCTATGACACCCGGCGACAAACATATCTATCTTAGCACAGATTTTATTTCAACATCATCAAGAGAGACTGACATTTCCAATTCATTATATCCAACAGAATATATCAATCAACTTGAATTCAATGGTATGCCATCTCATACACTTGCTTTAAAAATCGAGACACCAGTCGTGTTGTTTAAAAATATCAACCCATCTATTGGTTTGTGTAATGGGACAAGACTTATAGTGACACAGCTTTCAACAAGAGTCATTGAAGCACAGATAATAACTAGGTCTAATATTGGTAATAAAGTTTTTATACCAAGAATTATCTTTCTAATAAATGAAGGAAAGTGTCCGTTTATGATAAAAAGATGTCAATTTCCTTTAAGACTGTGCCAAGCAAAGACAATAAATAAAAGTCAAGGCCAATCATTGAAAACTGTTAGAGTCTTTCTTAAAGAACAAGTCTTCACTCATGGCCATCTATATGTCGCTCTCTCAAGAGTCACTTCAAGAAAGGGTTTAAAAATTATCTAATGCAATAATTAAGGGGAACCTTCTCATTATGCAAAAAATATTATCTATAAAGACATTATAAGCGCTCTTCCTAGAGGTTGTTTTTAAATCCTTTTTTTCTAATGCTTTAAAACAAATCAATTAATCACTTATTATTTGTTCATCGCTCTTTTATAGATGATTAGATTTCAACTTTGCCTTCAGAAGTGTTCCTTTTTCCCCTCTTTGTTTGCTCGCGTGTTAATTAGCCTCATTAATATATTTGTAAGACGTTACTTCGCATTTTTACATTGCATTTGTAGCGTTTTATAGTTATTGGTATATTGTAAATTAAATTCCTTTCAAATTTAAAATCATCAGTTCTTATTTTATTTATTTTTTTCCTCTCAGGATCATGACGCTGTCTATCCAAAACATAAAAAAATACACCTTTTACACATCCCTTCATGCTAGAGTTTGCCGTGTTTAGATTCCTAAGCTCAATGGTCAGACAAGTAGTTTTAATTGCCTATTTGCTGATAACATGGTAAGCTCATCTCTTGCACTTTTGTTTTTATAGCTATTTTTCAATATATTTTACTATTTTGAAAACCTTTTGACCGAGTATCATTTATAGATTCACAAAAACATAGAATTGCTATTTTTATTCTATATTTTTTTAAAATCTGCAATTTTACATTATATTAATGTATGATTCTATATTGAATCCTTTTTAAATTTTACATTCTTAATACATGATTTAATTCTTTTTAAACCTGTCTTTACCATTATTGAACAACGTTGGTCAACCCTGTCTTTACACTAAACACAACCTGAAAACCTTAATTAATTAGTCTAATAAGTTGTTGGATAATCATCATCTAAAGTCTAAACGCTTTTGTGATTTGAGCTCCATTTTTGGTAATTGGATTACATTTAGGTTACAGTAATGTGCACTATGCAAATCTATTCATGAGAATCTAATTTCTTAAAAAAAAATTTCATTGCATAATAAAATGATTGTAATACATTTCCAATCTGTGTACTTTTTTATATCTAAAATAATATTATACCAACTACTATTGCAAAACACATTAGAGTAGTTTTTTTATTACAAAAGGTTGTCCACAAGATTCCATGTACTAAATAAAAAATAATAGACTTCCTTATCTTTACCCATTAATTTTTACAAACTTTAATCTCAAATTGAACACTATTTTTACAATTGAATAATAAAAAAAAAAACTTAAGTGTTATCCATTTGGTATCATCAAATGTTTCTTTTATTTTTTCAACTAAATAACCTTTTAATATTTTTACAAAACAAAGCTTCTGATACGCCTATGTTTTATTTTTACCCTTTGTAACAAACATTACAGTGGTGTAGTTTTAAAAAATAACATGACGCGCAGACCATGGTTGAATGAATTATTTGTAAAATGTATTCATTTTATTTTATTAATTAAAAAGATGACAGCAATGTGTGATACAACTACAGCAAGAATTGACTTCAATTTCTAATTATAATTTAATTATCATTATCATTATAATATATTTTATATTTTATAATATAATAATTTATATGATTAAAAATTGTCAAATAATTTTTATTTTATATGACTAATGAATCATTGTTAGCTTTATACTTTGTTTTTTATGCTCAATTTTAATGCTATCTCATTTATAATAGTTTTCATCATGATTCCATAGGGTAACACAATACAGGGCTCAACTAAAAGCAAGGATATACAGTTGTTTGCTACTTCTATTATTGAAGGTGATTACTACCAAATCAGCAGATTCTATACATTTGAAAATAGATATACCAACTCCGTTGTTGCCCACGAAGCCGTTATTAATCTTAAGTCTGACACAGGAGTTGCAAGGCTTAATCCACTGACACCTCAAGTACCACACCGTTACTTCCATTGACACCTCAAGTACTACGCCATTACTTTAACTTCATCGACTTTGCATATTTGTTAACTAAAGGAAAAGGATCAAGAACACTTACTGGTATGAACATCAACAGAAAAATTTCATGATGCATTTTAATTACCTTATTAGATTTGTTTTTTAAATTGCTAATATGTTTTAAATTTTTAATCATAAGATGTACGCGGTCAATTAAAAGTTATTCAGCCACTCGAGCAAGTGTTGGTTCAAGGTCAAGACATAACAGACAAGAAAGAGTTTATCATTGAAAATATCATGTTTGGCTTATTCTATATGCTATAACAACTTTAATTTTTATCTTTTTATCTTTTATGCAGGGGCGATGAAGTTAGGATAACTCTATGGGGTGACGTTGCTGAAAGCTTTGATGATTCTGTTTTGCATGAACACACAAATCCAATTATTGTTGTTTTTTGCAGGCTTTCAAGTCACTGAGTTTAAAGGTTTGTATGAAAATATTGCCCTTCAAATTTTCACAATTCTTTGTTGCACCTTCCATCTATTTGCACCTTGCATCATTTAACTTATTTTCAAATAATTTAAATCAATTTGCTTTCTTTTACTCCCAGGAAAACCAAACCTTGCTAGCACTGTTGCCTCCTTATGATATTTCAACATAGAAATTCCTGAGATTCTTCCATATAAGCATTAATAAGCTAGCTCCTTTTCTTTTCTTTTAATCTCGGTTATTTTCTTCAATTATTATTTTTTTCTTTTGACATAAAACTACTTCTATTCTCAGCTATAATCAGCTGCCGGTTGAGGTCTTTTAACTCCCTACTTCCATGAATGCCGTCAGATCCATCGAACAACAAATAAATGAAAACAAGAAGACTATCAAAGAAATTCTTTGTATGGATCCATATGAACACAAAGTATGTCAACAATATTCTCATTCTTTTACTTTGATCTTTATAAATACACATCAAACTATATTTTTTTCTCAATAATGTGTAGAGCGAAAGATTTACATGCAAAGCTTCCATAGTTGACTATGATCTTTATAGAGGATGGTGGTATCAAAGCTGCCCTTTATGCACAAAATCATTGTCTGACAAAGGCACAATTTTTAGATGCATTGAACACAATGAAGTAACGTCAATTCCATGGTTAAGAGCTCTTTTCTATTGCTTTTCATGTCTCAAACTAAATTATAAATTTTCTTTGCATCTTTTTAACAATATCTTACATTTATTTATCTCACTTCTAAACATTTTATCAGGTTTAAAGTTGATTGTATTGTGATTGATGGCAATTATGTTGCAACATTTCTAATGGTTGGAAAGGCTGCTGAAACTTCTTTGGCTCCTGTGCCCATTGCTATCTCTATGACAAAGGGTTTATTGATGGCATCCCACCTCCCATGATTGAAAAATTAAACAAAGACAAGATTTTTCAGCTGAGATTTGGAGCTTTTCGCTCAGTTGTTAACCGTTGTGACATCATTGTTATCAATGTTTTTGACGACATTGTAACTGCTAAGGCTCCCCCCTTGCTTGATGAACCAGAACGACATATTGTTGATGTTCCTCTTAATAATCAAGCAGTTTCATCATCCTCTAAAGTTGCCTCTCCATTAGACCCAACAACACCAACACCTATTCCACCATCTAAAACTAATGCTAATTTCTCACAACAGCCACAAGTGTCTCAAAAGCAACCATATATGGTTGGTCCTTTTCCATCACAGGCCAAAAGACAGTTGTTGTTTGAAGATGAAACATCTATTCAAAGGTGACAAGCTGCTTCTTTCTCTCATTTAAAACTTGTTGCCTTTCAATTTCAGCAATTTTCATTGTTTCTTTTGGTTTTATGAGTAGCAGATACATAACTTATTAATTTATTTTCGATCAACAGCTCTGTTATAGCTGTTGTGTCTAATTCTTAAGGTGGATTTGCATCACTTGACCGTGATACATCAGCCATCGTTGAGGCAAATGATCCACTAAACAAACGCCAATGCCCTTTTAAACAAGACTGTGATTAGGTAATTTTAACTGACTTCCCTTTTAATTTATCTCATCTTACCTGCTATTATGCTTTTCTAGAAAGACTTTCTTGGCATAAATTAAAACATTTTCATTCTTACCTTTATATATTTTTCACTATACTCTTTTGTCTACACATATTTTTACTTCATATTATTTATTTCGTTGTTCATCCATTCACCCGAATCTATAAAAGTATATTGTCAAAATCCATATTCCAGTTGTATTAATGCTTAAAGCTTAATTCAAAAAGCTAAGTTAATATGTATGCAGCCGAAACATATCATTTGTCCATAAACAATACCAAAGAGCTTCTTCAATTGGTGTCCCAAAAATTCTTGCCATATTTTTTAAAATATCATGATACCATGAGAGAGAGAATTGAAGACAACAAATAATTTATCTCAAATGCTACTCTTAACATTCACAATTCTTTGTCTGCGGTCGATACTAATGAAGCATATAACCCATTGTTACAACTCAAAACAAACAAATAGACATTTCATAATAATTTTTGTAAACATATTAAAAAAGTCCTGTCTTTTTGTCACTTTTTATTTCCTCTAAATATTCCTATTATTGTAGATAAAGATGCAGTTTATAAAAAATATTGGTGATCAGATCAACCCATAATTTTAGTCACTTAACATAAAGTGTGATAAATAGAAGTAACAACACAAAGTTGCTAGATATGTATTCAAAAAAGGATTTAATTCTTTCCAACAAAATTATTTGCAAAATGTTCACAACTTAAAAATAACAACAATAATAAATTGATAGACAACATTCATTATTCTTTCTTCATTTATACTAAATTCTATAGCTGGTGTTGCAATTACACTACAAAATTGTTTTTCCATGTTCTTTCTATCAGTTAAATCAAAGTTTATAAGACTTAGTTAAGAAAAAAAAATATTGAATTTATTACCTAAGTCATTATTACCATTATATATTGACGGTGGCAAAAACCAAGTTAATTAATCTGCCAAGACTGGCCTAATATGCTATTTTGCTAATATGCTAATCCAACAACTAATTAGAAGAAAACCATTTTAGCCATAGAATCCCAACAATTAAATTGCACAACACACTAAAAAAAACACCAAGCAGCAAAAAAAAACGGTGTATAGGGTGATTGACCAAAAATAACATTTGAGATACCTCAATAATTAAAATAGCCACCCTAAAAGCATAACGTTTCAAAGTTGTCGTTTTCATTTCAGCCAACATAGTTAAACAATAATAATTTAGGTTTGATATAATCTGTGATAGCAAATGTTTTTAGTAATTAATTATTATTAACATAAGTTAACTACAATTCTTAACCACAAAAACAATGACTATCATGAACCATGTTTTTTCATGTTTAAATTATAACAAATAACAAATAACATAACTATTCATGCCAATTAAATTATAACAAATAACATAACTATTTAACAACTCTTCACAATTGATACTACACACAAGTTTAATTATGAAAATCATATTCCCTTAGTTTCTAGCTTCTTTACTATCATTTTAAACTTTACTTTCTTCTTCTTTTTTTTACAAATTAAGAGCACATTATATCCACCTTCCCTTTCACTTTTTCTACTTTTTCCCTTCATTTGACCACTAATAATGCAAGTTTCTTCTTCATTTGCAGGAAATCTCCATCAATAGGGTGACACACAATATTTTTGTTTATGAAGCAACTTCACAGGCTGCTTTCCTATTAATTTTGCATGCCCCTACGAACTAATGCAGCAACATTTAACTCTCTTAAAAATCAATGCAACTCTTTAATGTTGTTGTGGCATCGTTTTGTTTATAATTAGTTATTACATCTTTTTCCTAATGTTTTTTAAATAGATATAATATTTTGTGTGTTGTTTTACTTTTGAAATATAATCAATGACACAATCAATCTTCTGCAACCACCTCCAATCATGTAAGTCTTTGATTCACAATCATAATACCATCATATATATTATTTCTATAAGCCCGCAGCAGCGCGCATACGACAACTAAATGGTGTGGGGAAACACAATGCATTCCTCTCTTTTTTTTCACTTTTGTTTTTTGCATTTTTTCAAATTTTTGTCCAACTTTCCCCTTTTTTCATTTTTTTTTCTCTTTTTTTTCTTCTTTTTTTTTTCCAAAATTACTTTTTTTTCAACTTTCCTCTTTTTTTTTTGCATTTATTTTTTCGTTTTCTTTTCCAAAATTATTTTTGTTGATTTTACTTTTTAAATATTAAACTGGTTAAAAATTTCACTTTGTAATTTTTTTCCTTTAAAATACTATGGATTGCTGCATTGTTTTCCCACATAGTTTTTCTATTTTATTTTTTTATTTTTAAAAATTATATTTATTGATTTTTTTTAATATTAAACTGATTGAGAATTTAGTTTTGTAATTTTTTTCTTTAAAATATTGTTGATTGCTACAACGCTAAATTCTCTATCAACTGTGAATTGTTGCAGTGTTTTCCCATATGATGTTTTTATGATTTTTTTCAAAATTATCTTTGTCGATTTTTTTTAATATTGAGTTGGTTAAGAATTATAATTACAATAAAGCTAAATCATATAAAGAAAGCGTTGTAGTTTTTCTCACAAAACACTGTAGATTGCTATAATATTCATGCGTTTTTTTCCTTTCAAAATTATCTTTGTTGGTTTTTTTAATATTAAGTTGGTAGAAAATTTAGCTTTGTAATTTTTTTTCTTTTTATTAACAAAAAATCTAAATCATGTGGTGAAAGTACTATATCTTTCCTCACAAAACATTGTAGATTGCTAAAAATCATTTTGTTCAGTCTCTAAATTTTTGATCACCAACACAATTTTTTTTTTCGTCATGAAATATTTGCTCCATCATACGTTTAGTTTATATTACTTATCTAGCATTGGTTCATAATTATAACACTATTAAATGCATTTATTTTATAAGCCCGCAACAACGCGCAGACATGTCATCTTGTTATTATTATTTATAATAATACGTACTATTGTGGTTTGCTTTTTTCATCTTTTATTATTTTTTTCTTTTTTTCAATTATTTTTTAAATTTTATCATTTAATATTAAATTTGTTTTTTATTAAGTTATTATACTCTCATGATATGAAGTGTGGTTTTGATGAGTTAACTCGATTGATTTAATTTCTTTTTCTTTTCCTTATTTAACTTTTTTTTTCAATTTTATTTTATGATATTAGGTTGATTGGAGTTTTATTGTATCTCTCCCTATTTTTCTTTATTTATCTGATTTTTCTTTCAATTAATTTTTTTATTTCATCTTTTAATATTAGATTTGTTTTTAATTAAGTCATCACATTCTTATGATATGGATCTCGGGTTACCCCAATTGACTCAGGCTTTTTTTTTAATTTTATCATTTAATATTAGATTAATTGAGAATTATACATTGTGATTTGTTTTTTTTTTACTTTCTATTATGTTATTTCAGCCTCATAACCCAGGAATAATGCTTGATGGGTTAACTAAGTTGGCTCAGGTTGTTTTGTGTCCTTTTTTAATTGATTTTTTTATCCAATTTCATCATTCAACACTAGGTCAATAGGGAATTGAGTTTCATAATCTGTTTTGATTTGCTTTCTATGGGGATATATTAATCTCACAGTCAAGGTCGTGGGTTTTAGCGTTTTAATATTGTGTACGACATGGGTGATTAAAAATTAAGCTTTATAATTTCTTTTGTTTTACTCTTTATAGGGTTATTGCATTCACATGATCAAGTTACAAATTTAGCAGGTCAACATGAGTTAAATCAATTTATTTTTTATGAGGTTATCTCAATTTATTTACCCGAGTCATGAGTTTTGTGAATTGACTTGGGTTATTTTTATGTTATTTTTAATTGATTTCTTCTTTTGATACCATTCTTCAATATTGAGATGACTAAATATTTGTAATTTATTTTGATTTATTTTTTATGAGGTTATCTCGGTCTTATGATAAGGATCGTGGGTTTAATAGGTTAACTCGGGTCACTTTTTTAGATATTTTTTTAATTGATTTGTTTTTCAATTTCATCCTTCAACATTAGGTGGATTGGAAATTAGGCATCATAATTTATTTTGATTTATTTTCTTTTGGGTTATCATAATCTCATAACTCAGGTCCTGAATTTGAAAAATTAACCCGGGTTAACCCAAGTCAATTTAATGTTTTGTTACCTTAATATTAAAAAAAATGTCATTTTAAAATTATTTTTAATCAAACTATATTTTTGCAAGTTGTATGGGTTGCTTTTAAACCCACAAATTCAACCGAGTCACATCAGATCAACTCTCACGCGATTTAAAATTTTTTTCTTTAAAAAAAACATTTGCAAGTTGTATGTGAGTATTTTCTTATGTTTGAAGAAAAATCTAGATCAATCCATATCTTAGTGTGAATCGATAATTTAGTGAATAATATATAACTTGTCTTTTTTACATAAGATTTCATCTTGCTTTTGCCTATTTTAGTTTTCAACCTCCACTCATTTATTAACATGAAATATATGTCATGTGTATTTTTTATTGTAGGACTAGATATAATTCACTATAAATTGCTATAGTAAAATTATCCTTTTATTCTTTTGAATGAAGAATATAAAAGGCTTTATGTGGAGGATAGTTTGATCTTTTCCAAAGGTTTATTGGTCATTTAGAGATTATGCTAGGATATGTTAGCCCTTTTTAAATTTTTTATATTTAAAAATACATTTTTAGGGCTAAGATAAATTTTTTTAAAAGTTGTTAACAAACGAGCTTTAAAACAATAAAAATATTTCTTTATCCTAGGGTAAACAAAATGTAAAGTAATTAGGCAAGAGATTTGTTATTTTTCCGTACTTAGTATATAGTATAAATATGTTTGACATTAAAAAATATAAAGAAAAAAAAACAAGGTATGCATTTTGGGATGCTTTTGTTATTTCAAATGCTTTTTTTTTTTTTTGTATTTTTCAAGGTTGCTAGGAGTGTTTTGGTATTTTTTAGTTGATTTATAAAAATTTTATATGGAAAAGTTGTTGATCCATGCTTATTATACGCCAACGAGTGGATGGTGTCTGCACTTTTTAGGCGGCAAGTGCGATGCTACCTAGTGGTCTAACTTGGCCTTTCACTATCTTTTTTTAAGTGTCATCGTGTCATCTTCCTTCTTGTGTGGCGCGTGATGGTATATGATAGTCGAATTATTACTGGTGGTCATTTCATTTCATTTCTTTTCTTTTTCTCTTTTCTCTCTTTTGCCTATGAAAGTGCACGACTGCTCTCCTTGCTTTTTGTGTTTCAATTTCAATCTTTATTCTATTAATTTTTTATTTTTGTTATAATTTTTTTGTCAATTTAATCCTTTAATTGCAATTTCTCATATGTTATTTTCTTCATCTTAGTCCTTATTCTTTTGATTCTTAATTTCTTTCTTAGTCTTTTTGTTAAAGTTTTGTTGCCTTATAATTTCATCATTCAATCAAAGTTTATGTTGATTTATTTTATTCAATTTGACCCTCATTCTTTTGATTTGTTTTTTCTTATATAAATATTATTTTCTAATCCATTTTAATCCTCCAATGGATTTTTTTCACCCTATATTTTTTTTTCCAATTTTCACCTTTATTCTTTTAGTTATAATTATTTTTAGATCTTTTTGTATAATTGATTTTTGTTTTTCAATTTTCATCATTTGATATTTGATTTGTTAGGGATTGAGTTCCATATGTTTTTCATTTATAGTGTCTCTAATCTTAAAAACTGGATCATAAATTTGAAAAGTTATTGTGGTTAAATATTTTTTTTTCTCATTTTCTTTTACTATCTTATCATTTTACATTAGTTTTTTTAAAATAGGTTTTTTTTATTATTTTCAATTTCTTTTTTATAAATTTATTTTAGTTTCATAATCCAGGTTATGAGTTTTGCATTTTTTTTAATAGAATTTTTTAAGATAATATTCTAATTTATCTATTTTTTGTTGTTGTATACAATAGATTTTATTTTCAAAAAAATAATTTTTTTTAAATAATATTTATGATATTTTTAGCCTTGAGTTATATATTTTTCAGAGTGTGAGTTTATTCAATCAAGTTTATATGTGTTTTTATTTCTAATATTTTTTATTAATTGAAATAAACATGTTCAGTAAACAACTAGTTAAATATCTTATTTTGTGTAATTGAATATTTTTATTTATATTTATTTTTTAATTTTTTAATTTTTTTTTAATTATTATTAACAATGTTTTTGTTTATTTATATAGATAATCATCTATTTATTTAGTTACATACTTTTTATTTATACCTTAAATTGTTTATATAAAAAAATACATTAAAATAGTTTTGCGTACTTTTTTGAAGAAAAAAATATAGCATAGCAGATTGAGTACATGGAAGTACGGAAATATTGCT
>Ga0325411_1002374_pt1 | contig 21279 bp, 16 predicted proteins | sample PopdelMetagenome_13_FD_206181 | JGI IMG/M metagenome (GOLD analysis project Ga0325411, IMG submission 206181) | Populus deltoides microbial communities from Bellville, Georgia, United States - Xylem-PdIQD-R4 | ecosystem: Host-associated > Plants > Phyllosphere > Stem > Wood/Secondary xylem...
AATCACGCTTTAAAAAAATTCTGAGCAATCAGCAAGCAGCTCCCACCCCCCCCCCCCAAAAAAAAAAAAAAACTTGTTAAACCCAAGTTATTCTTACTATTAACTACCCCAAATTGAGTGATTATCCCCAAAAATAATTTTATTCAATAACAATAAGCAAAATTTGTTAAGAAAAAACAATAAAAATCACACACTTTCAATAAATCCAGAGCAATCAGATATCAGCAACCAGGCATTAGATCCAATCCCCCCCAAAAAAAAATCAACCCCACAGCAAAATGTGTTAAAACCCTAGTTATATTTACTATTAACTACCCCAAATTGAGTAATATCCCCAAAAAGCAGTAAACTAGTAATTAATCCAAATAAAAAGGCAATTAACACTAAATAGAGACTGATAATCACAAGTAGAATCAATATAGAAATAAACTCCAACGTAATTAAAAGTAAGTTAGAGAGTAATGATATAAAAAAGAAAATTAATAAATTTTAGTTACTTATAATCTTCATACTTTATAAATTCAACAACGATATCTTTCTCGGGCTGAATTTGCAGCACCTTCGTAACCAAGCACATAAACGGCGTCGGTTTTCGATTTCCTCCATAATTACCGCCTAAGTGATCGAGCTCCATCGACTAATGTCTCAGCTGTTAATCCGAAACATTGTTCTTTCCAGTACGTGTGTTGATAGATTTTGGACAGTAGGATCTTCTCCACTAGGTTCTGTGGGTTAGTCCCTTTTAGGATCTGTTCGATTCGCTATTTGGATTTCATTATTTTTTCCAGTGATAGAGAGAGAAACCCTAATAGAAGAAGGGGAGAGTTGAAAGAAGAAGATTGAGGTGGTGCGTTTTGAATGAGGCCAGAGAGGACTAAATGAATAGGGCCCATAAACAATTTGGCCCATAAAGAGTCAGATCCAAACTTAAATAAACAAAATCAACCCCTTGTAGTTATATTATTTTTTTTAAAGAAAAAATTGATATTAGCTCAATATATTATTAAACCCGGACTAAATCAAGTATCTAAGTGACCTAAAATCTTGTTAAGATTTAAATTAAAAATTAAATGAAACTTAACTTCAAATCTAGATAACCTCATATATAAATCCATATCCTGATCTACAAATAAAACCGGGCTTTACTTTAAAAATAATGATACCCTTATCATTTTAATTAACCCAAGTTACCCAAATCAACCCATCCAAGCTATAGCTATAGGCCAGGTTTTACAACCTCGCAATATTTCTTTTTCTTTTATTTTAATTTTCCGATATTTTACTGTTTTTTTTTTTTTTTTTTTTTTTCAAGGAGGATATTTTCATCATTTTGTTTAAGAACATCACGTGCAAGGATAAAATGGAAAATACTTGGATTTAAACCGATTAAACTTGCGGGGTATATTGGTCAATTTATCCTTCCAGAAATATGTTGACGGGTTTGATCTATATGTGGATGTTACGCCGTCTTCTATTTCATTTCACAACTACAGCAACATTTTCCTTTTATTTTCTTGGAAAGTGAGTAAAAGAACTCTCAGGGTTTCAGCTTGAAGACCGTGAAACCGGATTCCAGTAAAGATTGCTTCTTGAAAAAAATTCAATTTTTTTTAAAAACAAAGTATGGCCACAAAGCTAAACGGGGCTGAATTATGAAGAAAAATTATCAGTTGATGAAACGACAGGAGATTCTCGATGCTTGAAATTTAGAGCACTCGCCAATTTTGACCCATAACCTGTCAGGAATTTACCTGTTCGTATCACTGTAATGAATTCTTACAGACATAAGAAAATGAAACAAAAACCAGTCATGCTGAAGCTTTAACCCTGCCACTCTAGTTTTGAACTTCTAGATTTCCTTCCCCCGTCCACTCCCATGAGTATGCGCAGCAACCGTGTTCACAATCACAAATGAGTTTATTAAGAGAGAAAAAGACAGAAATTATGGATACAAGACCTGTTTAGATGGGCAAATACGTAGGGGAAAATGAGAAAAAAAAGGGGAGAAAATCAAGTAACTAGAGCTAACTAGACAAGTATACAAGAATGTTGTGTATCTAACCTTTGATAAGGGACATATGAGGGAGAGGGACTAAGGACCTAAATTCTATGTTGATGAATTACAGATGCCCATATGCAAATACAATGCACAATTCAAGGATTCTTATCTTTGCAACTGATCTGGCGTGTGGTTGCTTGTAGTAGATGATGATGTCGTCCTACCATTTAGCACCCCATTATCTACAGGCGGACTTGTTCCCCACTTCCCTTCCGATTCTGCGGGTTCTATCACCTTAACAGATCCATCTGTCAACCCCAAGGCTAACTGGTTTGGGTCGAGTGGATGCGTAGCAACAACTAGTGGGTACACAGTTTGGCTCCTGCATTAAAAAAAAAAATCATGGGCAAGCATGGATATCAAGAAGACATTAAATTCTAACTTCAGATTGCTTGAGCAGAAAGGAAAATGAAGAGTAAACAGATATTTGTTGAGAGTTTGATATGCAGTTTCATGCAGGATTTAGGTGAATCAAAGAGACTATGGGGCACGGAACACTACTAATTGAGACAGATGAAGCACTCAAGTACAAGGCATGGTAAAAAACACATACCCGTTGTATACTGAGGGGGCAATTCGGCATCTAAGCCTCAGGCTATCAGCATCAAACACTCCAATGTTACCATCACAGAATGTAGCATAAATCAATTGACTGTTGCAAGAGTATGCTGCATAAGATATGGGTGCAGAAACAGCATCTTGCGGTACCCACTGCAAAGGAAAATCAAAAGAATAACTGAATCAGCTTAAAGCGAACAAAAATTAAAAAAATTATATCAAAACTTGTACCTGACGCATACGCTCCATCTTGGAGGCATCATATATTGCCAACTGAGTCTCATGAATCACAAGCAAGCGAGTCTGATCAGAGTGGAACTGTACACGGGTGTCACCAGTAGGTGACTTTCCTGCAGGAATTTGAATAGCAACTGATTTTCTCTTCTCCCATGTATCAATGCTCCAGATGCAAAGCTGCAAAAAGTATTTATTACAGAGATTGGAATGAGTTGCAAAAGCAATTTTACACATGAATGGTCACATGGTCTTCAGATATAAGGGTTTTAATAGCATGACATCTTTAGTAAGTACAGATAGGACAAGCAAAGAAATTTATCTGCCAAGACATGCTTGAACAGCAATTGGGTGTTGATTGTTAATATCCAAAAATCATAAACTTTTAAATAAATACTCAGAAATCAACTTCCACGGTGCCTGGAAAATGGCCATGTTCTACCCCTAAACCTCCTTTATGTTCTACCCCTAAACCTCCTTTATCCATGATATCAATGAGATATGAATTGCATTTGACATCAACACTACCTGATTCTTACACAAACACAAAAATGAGTCCTAAGTTAAACCTATAAAAGGAAAGGCATATTATCCATGCTTTATCTTTGTTTCCTTCTTTATGGTGACAGTAATCCAATCCTATTGGAGCACATAAATGGGATGTTTAGGCAAACAGTGGTAAATAGATCAAATCAGCATCTCCATGGACACAAGTGTGCGAGCAGCTAAAAAATTTAAAACCCAAAATGTAAACTCTCGGGCATGGTCAACTGCTTCACTATGATAGATTAAAAAAAGACGAACAGCATTGCCCCTATTTACCTGTGCATCAGCACCTGATGATACCAAGATATTAAGATTGGTGGAAAAGGCTAAACCAGTTACTCGCTTCTGGTGACCCTTTAATTTTGATTTCACCTGGAAAAACAAATCAGGAACATTAGATGTGGTTAAGAGAGTGGAATGGTCTTTCAAGGACAAAATCAGCAGTCAGATTTTTAGCAAGTAATCACCTCATCCACTCTAACATTGTATATGTGGATAGTAGAATCCTCCATTCCAATGGCTATGATATTGTTATCCTGGGGATGGAATGCTAGAAAGGTTGAAGCAGGGGGAGGGGACATGAAAGTTGTCATCACCTGCAGATTAACCAATTCATTGAGACACTAAAAATTACAAAGCTATCTATATTTGCAAAACATGCATGTGCAGACAGACCTTGAATGTCATCATGTTAAACAGTGAAACCTTCCCACCAGTGGCTGACATTACATATGAGTCATTCTTTGAGAGAGCTATGCATGGGACTGCTTCTTCAAGGTTGACACCTGAGACATCATTAGTCATAAGAAGACCACTGTTTGGTTGCCAATGCTGTGGAACAACACTGGCGGTGGCCTTTTTAAACACCAACCTGCTTCAGAAATCCATTCATTGACAGAAAAAACTAAACATATTGATATCTATATATTTTAACCACATATTACCTTTCCACTTGGATTTTGTTCATTGCGTGGCCACTTCCAAAGCTTCTGAATACCATTTGCTCCAAGAGCCAACATGCCAACACCAGAATTTGTATATAGAAGCCGAACAACCTGGATAGAAAAATGAGAAGGTTGACACTTTATTAAACTAGAAAAATCATGCAAAACAACATAAACATTAGAAGAAACTTAAAGCACCTTGCTGGAGGTATCTGCGCTCTCGGGCAAGGTAACTAATCTACACTCGCTGGGATCTACAATTTCAGCCAATTGCCATGGTTTTGTTTTATCAATTACATCATCCACAGTTCTTGGTTTTTCCATGCTTCTATTCAAAGGATCAACCCCATTCTTAAACAATTCAAAAAAAAAAAAAATTAGTCTCAATCATTTGTGCAGCACAATTATGTTAGAAATTAAAAAAAAAATATCCATGGGAGAAAAAAAGATCATACACAGGGCAAAGCCTTAAAACCAGGGCCAATTTTCTTCACGGGTGACTTTGTTCACCAAGCAAAGAAAAAATTAAGCAAACATCATGTCCAGCATGCAGGGGTACATGGTGACTCAGACAGAGCACGTTATAAAGAAATAAATAGATGGCCCCCTCTTCACTACCATGTAATAGCTAACAACTAAAACCACAGCTAATACTGCATCTGGGTAATGCATTAAACTTGGGCCAAGCAAACAATAAACTCAAATACTTCTCCAAACCTGAAAGTAGAATGCCACATTTTGAAGAAACCATAGATAAATCAAAACTAGAGTTAAGAACATAAAGTTCACATACAAGAATTGGAGAAGGCCTGACGGGAGAGTTCCTTTCCACTTTACAATTCACTGGACTGGCATTTGCGATGCTAGAAGCACCAGAAACCTGACCGACGAACAAAAACAAGTTCCGACAGATCTTAGAACATAAATGCTTTCAAAGAAACAAGTTTGCTAAAAGAAATCAATGTAACCTTGATAGCAGCAGATTCCATAGGTGATCTCAATGCTTCAAAAGATTGAGTTTCAACTGCTCTCAATGATCTGAGACCAGCAGCATTTGCAAGTATCTTGAATCCATTGTCTGCTGTGGAAACAGCGAGTAGATTCCCTTCCTTGTTGAATCTCAGGCGAGGAAGAGTCTGTTGCAATTAACATGATTAAGTAACAAAAAAAAGCAGAGGTGTTCCACAAAAAAAAAAAAGCCAAAGACAAAAATAACCTGCAACCCCCCATCTGCATCTGTGCTTGTGAGGACATTGGTATTCTCCATATCCCAAAACTTTATCTGACCATCATCACCAGCAGCCAAAAAGTGGTTTTGGGTAGTGTCAAACCGCACAACACCTGCTGATTTCTCTCTGAACCCAACAAAACTCCTCTTTATCGATCCTTCACTTTCATTCCATTCGACCAGATAAGATTTTCCATCTTTACTTGTTCCACAAGAGAACAGCCTGGAAAAAGGAAGCAACTTGATAAATAATTGATAAAAAAAAACACAAAGAAGATCAAAGAACAATGCTCAACATGGAAAATTTCATCAGACCTTACAAACATGTAGAAAATGGAATTGGAGAAAAACAGCAATCAAATTTACAATAAAATTATCTTACCTACTGCCATCAGTGCTGTAAAGCATCGTAGTACACCACCGGCCAGGAGCATCGTAGTCAACTCTAGATCCCATATTGTCATATAGCCAGGCCTTTATTTTCCCATCAATAGCAGTAGAGAATATGAACTGCAAGTATGCAACTATAAAAGTTAGTGCCAGAGAAACAACACTTCACTAGAAATATTAATTTGGTAAAAGCAATATAACTGACACCACAGCACTTGAATCCCATTCCAAACAATAATAGCCAGTTTATCAATCAATACAGATGAGTTGATGATAGGCTGGCATCCACATGGAAAAAAGGATTCTGAAAGTGGTTTGTGTGCATGCTGATAACACAACCATCGTTCCAGGGAACCAAGTCATCAATTACAAAAAAAAAAAAGAAAAAAAAAGATAGCTTTATTTGATTCCCAGGCAGCAATGAGAAGAGGAAAGTCAAAAGAAAAACAGTTGAGCCCTCTGCTTCCATTTGAGATACCTGGATGTTCTCTTTGTGGTGTGGACAAATGTTATAAACCGGTGCCTCATGACCTTCAAAATTAAACAGCTTCCGTCCTGTTAAATCCCACACCTGTTTCACTACTTTCATTAGATAATGTTGGAACCCAAATTTAATTAAAAACTCTTATGACACATTATATATATTGCCTTTATTAGCTTGTCATCTCCACAGGTGACCACACATAGTTGTTTGTTTGGATGAGCAAAAGCCAAATCATTCACACCACCAACATGGGCATCAATCTGCAATGACAAAGGCAAGTCAATAGTATAGTTACAGATTTAGTCCAACAGGCACAATCAACAAGAGACTGACTAACCTCTAAATGCTGGCGCAGATCATTTGGTCCATTATAAGCATACAAGTGAATCAAGTGTTTATTAAATGCAGCCCCTGTAACAGCAAAAACATTAAGATGCTAACAGCACACCTTAAAAGTTTTATCTAACAAGTGTCACATACCCACAAAATTTCCATCAGGACTCCATGCAACACGGGTAACAGAAATTGAGGCATCCTTGAAACCAGAGGCCTGCAAGATATTACATATCAGATCCACAAATTAGTTGCTTCAAATTCCCATGTCACAAGTCACAACAAAGATATCCCATGAAACGCAAAAATGCAGCAATAATGTGAAGAAAAAATACCAGTACAAGTACAGTACAAAAGGATATCAGAGAGGACCTGAAATTGCAATGAACAAGCTGACATGTCCCAAATCTTGAAGGGTTTCGAAAACAACCTCTCCCGCGAGATGAGTTCCCAAAGTGTAATTTCACCATTAACAGAACCAACTGTTCAAATGACACAATAAGTTAACGAGGGGGACAGGAACGCAGTAATGTATTCCCATATGATCATTTGACATAAATCACCAATACACATAGAAATACCAAGAAGCAATGTGTGGTGAGAAGGGTGAAAATCCATGCTCATGACAGCTGACCCTGGATGCAAGGAAAAAGCTACTGTCCTTGGCAGGTATTCCAGAGACCAAGATGCCTGTTGTCTAGATGCTGGATATGTGACCTAAAAAGGTGAGGTCATCCAACAATAGGAATGAAACAACAAACGCTAAGTTAAGAACAGTAAGCATAATGACAAAACAACATCGTGAATTGTTGCATATTTGGAGCAAAATCAGCTCAAAATACCTCTTCAACAGATTGGGAAGGCCGGAGACGTTTAATTAGTTCATGATCAGGATTCTGATAATCAACGATGCCCAGGGCTGTTGGTGGTGTTCTTGGACGTTTCAAGACTGGAACTGAGAGACAATCAAGCATGTTAACCAAGAGTCAACTTCTTAACCGTTATTTCCCAATTCCCATACAACCATATTTCCCAATTTACATTCTCTGGTTAACTAAAAGGAGATGGAATCAAACAGGCATTCAAAACAGAAGAAATAAAAGAAATTCATGAAACCCATCCCAATCTATCCTTCTTTCTCCAGCAAAATACAAGAAATTAATAAGAATCCAGAGTACAGGGCCATTTTGGCTCCAAAGATGTGTACTCAGTAAGCATGTGTCAATATCGAAATCAGAGAGATTTTGATGTTGTTTCAGCATATTTCTATCCCTCTCTTCTCCTCCTTCTTCTTCTTCTTCTTTTTTAAGTTCCTCAGCTTATCAGTTTTCACTCTCTTTACAGTAACATGTATTTGCTAGAAAGCAACCTCCAACTCAATGAAATTGCAAACCTTGATTTTGTGGAATAGGAATTGACGATGCAGTAACAACAGCTGCTTGGACAGATGAAGAAGCGGAAGTATTTGCCATCCAACTGGCTAAAGCACTAGTATTAGCTGCTGCACCAGTAGCTGGAAAGGGCTAATACAAAAAAAAAAAAGTGTTCAGTGATCAACACCTCACAATCTAAAGCTTGTTCTGGGTTAGAAAATTAAAAAGTTCAAGATATCATACACCATGAGCCCCAAGAGGAGTATATGCAGCAGGCTTTGCAGCAGCAGCAGCAACTGGAAGATTGACAGGTGCAGCAGCAAGAGGACCATTCATAGGTGAACATGTGTGGTCTGTGAATAAAGTCTTAATGTCTGGGTTCGGCCTTGGATTCTTGCATAACTGGTGCTGCCAGTTCAAACTGCAATGACCAAGTAGTCACATACAACGTCAAACATTGATATGGCGCAAATAATGGAAATCGTAGAAGCAGTCAAACAAGAACAATATAGAAAAACAACAGCAATCCCCTTTGGTTTTGAAGGAAATCATACATTACTGTATGCAACATGGTCAAACATCAAGTATTTCAACTGAAAACTTCACAATCCCGAGTTGATAGCATATCAGTGCAAAAAATGTGGACTCTGGCTATACTAATTTAATAAACTATGTTCTATGATAAAGAAAAGCACATCTTCCACGCAAAAGAATGTGAAAAATGCAGTATCACATCCAAACATAACAAACCAAGTATAGCATAAATCAGCAGTTCATGATAAACCAAATGCTCTAATATCACATATGGTTCATGATTCATCCAATGCTATAACAACTTTACCTCTGATTGATTAGGGTCCTCAATCGAGATGACTTCAAGGTAGGAAACGCAAGCTTATCACGAAAGAGAGGATTTGCTTCAATAAGCTTTTTTAACTCTACCAACATAATGCTACGAGCTGTTTTAGTGTCGCCATACTTGGATAGTTGCTCATTTTCCCTGTATTAATTAACAAATTAGAGTTTTCTGTGGTTCCATGATTCATGTAAGAAAACAACTCCGTGAACACAGCCCCTACAAGTACCACACGTCTTCACTAATTTTAGAAGAAAGAAAATGTGGGGAAGAAAAAAGACAATAAACAATAGTTGAAAATGAACAGGAATTAAGCCCAGCTAAGCTATCATTACCATTTTGCCAACCAGTTGATGAATTTCAATATTCAAATCCTAGATTTTTCCAACATTAAGCAACAAAACCGATCAAAAAGGAAATTAAATTATAATATCAAACCTGGCTAGATAACCAAAATAACTTAATGAGAGAGAAAAATACCTGAAATTGTTAAGAGTTAAAAGCTGAGTGATTTCTTTGTACAGTTCCTCATTAAAGGTCGAGAATACCTTCAAATCACTCACTAAAATTTCAACACCTTTCGCCTTGTCTTGCCTGTAAGTAGGAATCGAACAAAAACAGTGAATATAACTCTTTCAAATTAGAGTCAGAAAGTTTGCCTGTAATTTAAGACGCAATTTACCTATCAAGCGCTTCAAGATACTTCTGTTTCCTGATTTCAAAAAATATCTTCATTGAGTATCTGTTATCATCAACTTTGGTAAAACCCGCTAAGTACTTTTCAACTTCATCCCATTCTCCAGCCAGCACTTTCTCCTCGAAATACTTCATGTTGAAGTAAAACCCCGATTCCTTCTCGAGCCTAAATTACACAGCATTTGCATTAATTCAAAATTTCCCAATCAATTAACTCGCAAATATTAAGAACCAAACTACAATCTGAAACACAAATATTTCAACTTTTACACTTTAAATTATCCCAATCCCAACAAAAAGTAAATAAATAAAAACCCTACTCTCAGACCAGCAAAATTCCAACTCTTTTCATCACTCAAAGCTCAATGATACAGAAACTCACACCACTCAACTACATCTAATCCAACTGCCTTGTTCAAGTCTTTTAAAAATGAAATTCAACAATTATAAATTTTCAACTTCCATGAACAGCCAAAAAAACCACCACCACCACCACCTAACTAACCTTAACAAAAAGCACTTATCACTCGATCTATAACTTAACAATCACAAATCCATCCAGCACAGTACAGCTCAAAATCGACACAGACATAACATACAAAAAAAAAGACCAAAAAATACAAAACAAAATACACAATTACCTACAAAGTACACATAAGGATACAGAAACCAAGGCTTACTTGCCATAACGCACGAAAATCCACTACTTCCACACACAAACACAAGCACGTCCAAGTATACGCACAAAAATACACCGATACGTACAAAAATACATACAGAAAGAGAGACAGGGGCTTACTTGTGGACAGACTCCTTGAATTTCTCTTCTTCAAGAAACTGAAGTATGAGAAACACCAATTCTCTACTCAAAGACGACATTTTCTTTCGATCAATCAATCAAATTAGCTCTGCATACACGCTAACTACTACCAAATCTACGCTTAATTAAGCAAGATTAGGCGACTCGGAGCTTAATTGAACCTATGCAGAGAACGGAAATCGAGGCAACTTCTAGGGTTTCAAGGCTGCGTTTCTTGAGGGAGGGAGGGGGAGAGAGAGAGGATAAAAGAGACTTGGTCTCGCTATCTTCGATGCGTTGTACAGGAGTCTTTCTTTCTATATCTACTGACCTATCAGTGATAAGTCGAGTTATTTATCTGATAGGTTCTATAGCTTATATAGCTTTCTTGTCTGCGTATCCTGATAAGTAGTGTTGAGTGGTGGCGCGGATTCGAAACCACAAATTCAAATCTAGTGAATATTCGCCACATACGTCCAGTCGGGCCCCCACCCATTCGATGGTACGGCGCATTCGCTTTTTTCAATTTATCGCGATTTAATCAATTCTTGAAGATTCCACGATTTGTTCTATATGTTTGATCTTTTATATATAAAAAATAGTCTTTGCTGCCGATGGCGACAGGTTGATTTTTAAAAATATTTTTCCAGCCATCTTTAAGGTGCATCCCTCCTAAGCTATTTCGTCAATGTGGTATGTATGAATATTTTATTATAAATCTTTTATATATGGTGATTATGATTACGAGATCACACTTTCAAAGTATTGTTACGAAGAGCGTGTGTGACAGTGTGATTGCGGGTGCTTTTTAAATAATTTTTCGTGCTAAAATACATGTCAATGATATTTTTTCATTTTTTAAAAATCATTTTTGACATCAGCACATCAAAACGATCCAAAACGTACAAATCATATTAAATTTTAGCAAAAAAAAAATTCAAATTTTTTGGGAACGCAGCCGCAACCGCGTTCCCAAACGGTACCTAAAGGTAATAATAAACGAGTTCAAATTGAATTTGAACTCTCAACAATGTTATTGAAAAAGAAGAATTTGAGGTCCAATTTCGTTAAAAATTGTAATTTCCATGTATAAAAAAAATCATTAAAAACTGTCACATTCAATGTAACAAAGATAAAACCAGATTAATATTGAGAGGTATAACTCAACTCATTAGGTTCTGAATTTATTTTCCAGAAGTCACCGATTTAAATTTCACAAACCTCATGAGTACCGGAGATTTACATGATTATTAACTTCATGGTCCCTGAGATTATTCAAGGTGCGTGCAAACTTGTCCGAACACCTATGTTAATCTAAAATAAAAAAATCATATTAATAGATAAATAAACAAAATAAGGAAAAAAAACTGGTGGCTCTCCGTTGTACCAAGAACAATAATTATTAAACTCGGACTACTTGGGTCGAATAAGTGATTTTTAACTTTTTTTTATTATTATTTTTTAATATTTTTATATTATTTTAATATACTAATATTAAAAATAAATTTTAAAAATAAAAAAAAATATTTTAAAAAATAATTAGTACTTTATTAAACAATAATACCCTCCACGACGGCATAACTTGCCAACCCACGACATTAACCTGATAGATGAATTGTGAGATTTTTTTTATTTTTTATTTAAAACAACCTCTTTTGATCTACCTGGAGCCACGCACGATAACGATGTCAAGAAACTACCAAAGGCGAGTAATCTACCAATCCAAATCTCTCCCGATCAATAAAATACCTCAACTGTCCTTTTCATTCCCAATTTTGCCCCGACAAAGCAAAACCTCAAGCACTTTATTTGTAAGACCCCTTCCTCACTCTAGTCACGGGTCTACTGTAAAATATCTTACCTTTATGATCATTTTGTCAGTACCGTTACGTCTCCTTCGCTTTTTTTCATTATCGTGGAAATTTTATCAAAATATCTTATCATATCGCGGGATATGATTTATTTAATGCGGTTTTAACTTTCATGGTCACGCTTTTCAAAAGCTGATTTAAATCATAGAGGTCCCCTGATAATTACATTTTAGAAAAATCAACAGTTATACTTTATTTTTCATCAATCTGGGACCACTTTAGCATTAATTGAATATATTGATGCAGCCAAGCCAAGTCAAACCGAGGACATTTAACTTGATGTTTGTTATTATGGTACTTGTTTTTTTAGTAGTTTTTTGCTTGAAAATATTTTAAAATAATATTTTATAAAAAATTATTTTTTATATCAGCATATTAAAACAATATGAAAACACAGTAAAAAAAATTTGAAGAAAAAAAATTAAATTTTAAAAAAACTATTTTGAAACGCAAAAATAAATAGACTTCAAACACCAATATTATGGTTGGGATTAGATTTAGGTTTAATTTCTTTCGAGTTATTTTTTTATGAATTGAGTTAGAAATCCTAGGTATTAAAAGTTGAATATTTTTCATATTCAATCCGGGACAAAGTTAAATAGAATAATTCAATGTATTTAAAATATGAAACAAGTATATGTACTGAAGGGAAAAAATGCATACCATGATATTAAGATATACAATTAATATATATTTATTTTGATTTTTTATTCGTGTTTTCATGGCATGCTAGCCTTTTAAGAGACAAAAGAAACATGCAAAGGGTATTTTTTATTTTAATAGCTACAAATTCTAGCTTTGTCCCCTGTTTCGAAGCAATTGATTGGATTATTTTATGAAATAAAAAATATATATCCTTGCATTTACGAAATCATTGAAGTAAATAGCCATGTAATTGGACCCAACTCATCTTTTTTAGCTAGCTAAAAAAATTAATCTGGCTAGAAATAAATATAAGGATTGATTTAAATAAATATGAAATTCGAGGGACCATGCAAAGTACAATGACCTCTTGGAGACGCCATTAAGGAAACAGGGAAACAAACACGGAGTGGACATGTGTCTAGACGAGTAGGGGCACACTTCAGTGGGTAAACTACTGGTTCTAAATGCCACATGTCGCGTACTTTGCGTCATATAGTTCACGCGGTAACGCGCTTGGTTCGGAGCGTCGGTACTTTTGGCTCTACGTGAAAGCTTCGTGTGGTGCTATAATGCTACCATGCTAGTGACAGAAAGGTACCAAAGCTCTTTGTTTTTGTCGCAGTCGCAATTGTTTTTCCCAAAGCTCGATGCTTGATTGTGTTTTCACGCGCTGCTTTGTTTAATATTTTATTGCTAAAGAGCCTGGCTGAATAATATTCATGCGAGGATGAGGTCAGCACGGAGATAAAGGTGTCTAAAAATCACCTTGATTAAATTTATTCGATGAATATAAAATATTTTATTTTTGTGATGCGCGTACCTTATCTCATGTCTCTATCAATTGAGTGACTTGTTTTCACATTTTAGTTTATGTTTTATATTATTATTTATTTGAAAAAAATATTAAATTAATATTTTTTTATATATATATTTTTTATAATTTTGAAGTTTTTAAATTAAAAGCAAAAAATATAAAAAATTTATTTTGATATATTTTAATTAAAAAATATTTTTTAAAAATATAATGTTTCACGATATCAAACCTACTATAAAATAAATATACATGTAAATTTATTTTAAATATAAATGAAGATAAAGTACAAAAACTATTGATGTACAAACTAATTTGAAAATATCTTTAATTGCTAAACAAGTGAAGGAAATTAGTAGATTCATGAAAAGAAAATTACACTTCTCATCCTTACTTTGTCATATCTACATGTATATAATATTTTAAAAGTATTTTTTAATTAAAAATATATTAAAATAATATTTATTTATATATATATATATATATATTTTTACATTAACATGTCAAAATTATAAAAAAAACACTTGAAAATTTTTAATTTAATGTTTTTTAAATAAAAAATAAACTAATGCACTTTAAAAAAATATAAGTTCTCGTAATATCAAACATACACTAATTATATAATTATTAAAATTATTAAATATATTTTTTAAAAATAAAAAATCATATTTCTTTGCGTCAAGTACATATGGGCATGTATATATAATAATAATAATAATAATAAAGGAAAACCCTATTTTGATCCATCACATCCAATCGGGCGAAATATACATATCAATCCACTTTACTTGATATTGTAAATTAACCATCATTGATTGTTAATGCTAGTTGCATGCTTTTGGCTGCAACCATTGATGACGACTAATTAAAGTTAATAATTGATTTAATCGGACCACCAGCATGAGGCCAGGTCTAGGGATACTGGCCGTGAATAGAAACTATATTGTGAAATACTTTTTTTTTTTCTCTACAGGAGCACGAGGATAAAAATTTATTTGATAAAAATTAATTATAAGATAATATAAATTTTTGCAAGTTTTAAATTTTAAAAAAATTTATTTAAGAAAATATATTAGATATTAATATAAATCATGTATTAAAATCTCTTCTATTAATTTAAAATTTAAAATTAAATTAGTTATTTTTCATGCAACTTCTTTCTTTCTAGAAAAATAAAAATACCACATGCAATTCAATCAACCTAATTTATTTTATTTTTTATTGAAAAATAAAGAGGAAGGAAATTGGTTTAATTAGATGATCCAAGATAGGTTTTTATTGAATGAATTAGGTGTGCCAGCTGTAACGTTAAATACCCACCTTCATTTTTACCACAATCACGAGTATCATCTAAATAATTTACATGTTAGTTTAAAATAAATCCTTGATAATATTAAAAACACGTTTTTCACATTAAACTGGCCTATGAAATTAAAATCACGAGGGATAATTAGGATCAATAAACCTTTCATAATGCAAGCAGTATCACAATTATGTAAGCTTGAGAGTCCAATAATTTTTGTTTCGAGATTTTTTAAAAATAAATTTTGTTTGAAAATATATTAAAACAATAATAATTTTTTAAATTTTAACACTGTCACATCAAAACTATTAAAAAAATTAAAAAAAAAATATTAATTTAATAATTTCTAAAGTCATGCACGTTTTTAAAACACTTCCTAACATGGTTTGCCAAAACGGTCAAGAAAAACTCCCTCGTGAAGAGCTGGTGCGCGCGGTTTGAAAGAGTGATGCAGTGACCGGTATCTGCCCGCATCACATCCATTGAACCGAATAAATTATACACGAGTGCTGGAGGAATAATCACAGATGGTGCGTGGATATTTTCTCGACTAACCCTGCAAATCAGGCACCTCCTTCGTTGTCTTTCCATAGAATAAAAAAAAATTAAAATAAAGCAAAAACCATGCCTTTACTTGAATATCTACACATACACGCGCGCGTGTGTGTATATATTAAAAAAAACTTTTTTTAATTTATCAGTTAGAATCTCAAATATAAAACTGGAATTTATTCTTATTCCTAAACTGATTTAGATTGAAAAAACAAATCAAATATTAGCTTAGTTTAAAACGCGAGATGATTCATGTTGCGATACATCAAATACAAAATTTAATTAAAAATAATTAATATTTTTTAAACCATCAAGACAATGTTGATATGATGAAATTTTTAAAAAATTAAGGATAAAACTCCATCCATCCAGGTAGAGTTTTTCAGCCATGGTGAAAATATCATTAAACCATTTTTTTTGCTGCATTTTCTTTTCTCGTTCAGATTTTCATATAAGAGTCTATTTGGCTCTGCGGTTGAACCTGCATTTGACCAAATTTCAATTTTTTTTTTGCTAAAATTGAGTGCGGTTTATATTTTTTGGATCGTTTTGATGTGTTGATGTCAAAAATAATTTTTAAAAAATAAAAAAAATTATTGGTATAAGCTATTTGAAAAGTAACCACTACTACAATGCCAAACACACTCTGAATCATCAATATTACTGTAGTTTTTCTTTTCTATTATGACATCTATTGGGATATGATTTTGGTTCAAAAGACGCCAAGCTCAACAGTAAACCGTGACCAAAATATCAGGCAAGCATTAAAAAAAAGAAGTTGGCGTGACTGGCGCCAGAGTCACAACTGAGAACCAACGAAAGAAAGCTGTGGTGTCATGGAAAACTACTCTCCAGCTTGAATAATAATAGTAATAATAATTTTAAAAAACTATTAGGAATGTGAATATTACTGTAATTTGCCCTGGGATTTTGTATTGTTGATGTTTGAATTTATATTCGTAATTTTGACTCTTTCATACGGTAGACAGGCGAGTATTGAAGATAATTATTATTATTCAACAATATAATATTGAGAAATAATTCAATGGATCAAATTTTAAGTTTGTTTTTTAATAATTACGAGTTCAAGTTTTTTTTATTATCGTTGAAGATTTATATTATTATTAATTTTAGAACTCATGAGGTTAATTAAAATACATGCATATTAACTCGAATATTTATGTTAATAAAAAAAAATTCAACAATATACATTAAATCACTTACCATCCAAGCCAAAGATCACGTGGTATAATTACATGTAGAGATATAACGAGATCTCACATGTCTTGTGGGTTTAATTTGCACAGGTAGCGAGTCGATGAATGAAAAAAACCTAGAAAACAAGCGATGTCTTGAAGAGTCTCGCTTGACTGGGTGGAAGGGGACATTGTTCCGGACATGGATTATTGAATTGTCAGATTAATTTGTATCAATTATTATTATTATTTTAGATAATATCGCTTTATTTTTTTTAAAAAAAATCTTAATACTAACCGGACATGTCTTAGACTAAATTTAATCGAGTTAATTGAATTTAATAAAATCTATATTTTTTTTTCAATTAAGCTTAAAACCTTATGTTTCATATCATAATTTTTATAGATTAACTTAATTAGTCAGTTTAACATCTATTATTATATAACGGTTAAATGCCAATTTCAAAAGAGTCAACTAACTCTGGTGGAATTAATTTGAATGCTGGCATAGCAGTAAAATAATAATAATAGCAAGATAGGCTGTTGGAAGCTGTCAAGACAAGTTGCATGCTTGTTTAATCGAACGAGACAGCCTCGGACCATGACATCCCTTCTCAAGTTTCTTCTCCTCGTTCAAATTCTTAGGTATCCGTCGCTTGCATGTTTTGATTTTAATTGTTTTAGTTGATTAATTTTGAGCTACACAATAACATTACAAAAATAACAAAATAATAATAATTTAAAATTACTAAACACACAAGTAATATATGTTTTTAATGCATTCATATAAAAATTATTTTAATATATTTTTAATTAAAATTTATTTTTAAAAAACAGATGCATTAACTAAAAAAAGAAAAAGAAAATATATGTATCTCCTGAATATATTGATGTGTATATTTAGGTAGAACATTTTATCAGTACAACGACAAGATTGAAATGCAGTGCGTTACAAGCAAAGTAGCAATTGTCTAAAAGCTGTTTCCCTCGAACCGTTGCCTCAACTCATTTGCCTTGTTTCATAATAGAATGGCTGGAATCCATGATAGACTGGCTGCTTCTTGTGGAATACACACGTGAAGCGGTCACCCAAGAGGGCCAGGCTTACATTTGTTATCGGGTTATTATAGCAATTTCCGAGATGAATTATTTTATTAAAATAATATTATTAAAGTTTTATTGAATTTAACCAGACTATTAAAAATATAATTATGTCAACTGAGTTAATATCCAATCTGATTCGATTAAAAATCATAGGCAACATGGTTTAAAAGTCACAGGCAACATTTTTCCACGCATGCATTTCTCCATCATCTTACTATTATTTGAAAAGCTTATTCTAGAATTCTCCTTTAGAATTCGTACTTCATACACGTTGTTACGTCTAGAAATTGTCAATTTGGCCCTCGTGTCGTGTTTGCGACGAGGACTAGATGGGATAAAAGGGCAGAATGTTGGCCAGGGTTCGACAATCAAATCGAACGAAAGAGCTTAGTTGATGTCTGGATCCAGGGAAGTCTTGTATTTACTCGAATATTCTGGGCTCGAGCCAGCTCCTTGGGAAGCAGCTGGCAAGATCATAACGAGGTATATTATATTTTAAATTTATTTTTTAAAAATTATTAATTTAAGTTTTATAAATTTTAGGGTCATTGGAGATCTACATAGTCATTAATTTTAAAATTTATAAAATTAATTGACATACATGTAACTAATCGGACATCGAGATTAATTAAAAAAAATTAAGCCAGCTCGTCAGGAAGCAAGTGATGATATCATCGTGCAAGTTTTTATTGGTCTAATAGCTGAAAAAAATGTTAACTTCCTTAATTTTCGAGATTAAGTCTTAAAGTTAATATATAAAAAAAATTAAACTTATTCTAATGCACAGGGCTAGTATATAAAATGCATATTTAAGATTACCAGGAGAGAAAACTTAGTCTCGGTTGGCCTGGTTAAATATTATTTTTTAAAAAAAATATATAAAGATTTAAAATATATATTTAGCTAGATTTTTAAAAAAACTCGTGTATAGGTTGCTCGTATCTATCTACAGTGGATTATTGATTTGTATCAAATTATTTATGAAAATAATATGATATTTTTTAAAATATTTGTTATATTCTCATATAAAAACTAAAGAAAAATTCCTAACAAAAAAAGACTTTTAAAAAAGAAATTATCAGGTGAATCTAATTTATCATCTTAGACCAGACTAATAAAATCTTTCCACATCATCAAATTTATCCAAATCAATTTTATGATTGATGAACTATTAATCTTTTTACTTTACAGTTATGATCGTACTCTTAAAAGTGAAAATAATTAATATTTTAAATACAATTTACTAAATTGATGACTTGGATAAATTTAATTATCTATAAGTGTTTTATTTGTTAGTCTATAATTTTAAATAATAAACTAAATTCATATAATAATTTATCATTTAAAAACAAAAATAATTCATATTTTAAATACAATTTACTAAATCGATGACTTGGATAAATTTAATCAACTACAAGTGTTTTATTTGCTAGTCTATAATTCTAAACAATAAACTAAATTCATATAATAACTCCTCATTTAAAAATAATTAGCCGCAGTATCAAACGAGACCACTGTGTATCTATCCTGGTGGTGCCATGGTGCACCGCGTGGGACCACTCATCCAAGAACGGGGAGCACCCGGGAACCAAACCGGCTACTAGATTCGGTCCACAACTCCACATCGTATTCACCTTGAGCCCGAAAATAGAAGCCCAGCTCCCTCACCGTATATAAATATAGCTTCTTTATTCTCTCTTTCCCTCCCGCGCTGTCAGTGCTGCCCGGGAAAGTCATCTCTGCTTCAACACCGCACAAGAATTCAAGGTATGACATTTCTCTAATATATACATATTTTTTTTGTTCCTGTGAGTTATAGTCTGTAGATTAGTTTCTTGAGCACATTTTTTGAAGTGGGTTTTGCTTGATATGCACATCTTGTTAGGTTTTGGTCCAGGTTTAATCTTATAGATGTTTTTGGTTTTTGGGGTTTTAATGGAAATTATGGCTAGTGAGTATCTCAGTTGATGATAATAGCTCAAAAGGGAAAAAGGGCCATTCATTGTTGGTGGTTTTTCTGGTCAATATCCTGGCTTTTGGGTTATGGAGTACGTGAAATTTAAGTGTCAAGAGTGAATGAGTGTGATTTTGCACAATTAAGATGAAGTTTATGTTACTTTTTCTTCTTATTTATAGATAGGATTTGGATTTTTTGTTTTAGTAAGGGTGTGGTGGTTTGATGGCAGCTATGGCAATTAAACACGGGGAATTGGTGACTTTAGAAGAACTCAACCCATCTTCACCTTTTTTTAAGCAGGGAGCTTCGGTCAGAGTCACTGGAAAGTAAGAATTCTGTCTTTTGTGTGTATTTATTTCTGACTTGACTTTTTGTGGATACTATTAGCTGTTTGTTTCTGAATAGGATTCTACAGGGGTCTGCATTTCTGGCTAGGACCCCGAGAGAATCCCCTAGAAAATCTGCAACGCTTATAGTAGTGTCACAAGTAGTGTTCCATAAGGTTTGAATGACACTTGTTATTGGTAGAAAGTGGTATTTGTATTTGAAGGGGGGTTTCAATTGCGGTCTTGTAGCGAGTTGGAGGATAAAACGAGATGGAAGTGGTAATGGGGTGGTTGTAGTGGCAAACAGGTGATCATTGCAATGTTGTGGTAAAGGCAGTGACAGCAATGGGGTTGTGTCAAGAGGGGATTTCACAGAGGGGATTTGGATAAGAGGGTTTGATAGTGAAGAGTTGTACAAGGTAGGTTGATGTGATGATGCAATGTCAAGGTGGAGATGCAATACAATTGACCAAAAAGGAGCTGATCATAGAAATGATGTTGGCGAGGAGGAAATGGACCTGCTGTGGACTGGTGACAACTGCTTTGTAGCAGCAAAGTAGAATAGGAGTCGTTGGTGAGATAGCTAGGCGGCATTTTTGTCATCATGTAGGTGATAGTCATGGCATTGAAGAGGTAGTTTTGGCATGGCGAGGAGGTGGCACCAGTATGAGCAATTGTAGTATGGTTGTGGAGTAAAATAATCGGACAGAGTGTATCTAATGCTCACAACTTTAAATTGATCTTGACCAGTGGGAAGGACTTGATGTCATCACACACACACACAGATAGAGAGAGAGAGAGAGAGAGAGAGAGGTCACACAACTGTGGCTAGAGAAAACAACATGGTGGGGACACCGGACTCGAAACATTGTTTACGCACTCGTATAATCATAGACGATAGATGATAGCCCAAATTATTGAAAGATTGGGCTTTAGCTTATGTTTTGGTTTAATTTATTCGAATTTTTAGTGGAAGTTTATTAATTAGACTTTATTTATTGAGTTTGATTTAAT
>Ga0325411_1002375_pt1 | contig 21278 bp, 12 predicted proteins | sample PopdelMetagenome_13_FD_206181 | JGI IMG/M metagenome (GOLD analysis project Ga0325411, IMG submission 206181) | Populus deltoides microbial communities from Bellville, Georgia, United States - Xylem-PdIQD-R4 | ecosystem: Host-associated > Plants > Phyllosphere > Stem > Wood/Secondary xylem...
CCTTATTAATATAATATAGATAATGAATCTCATTTTTCCATCTAATATGTGATTAGGAAAAACAGGCCACAATTGCTTCGCCTGGATATTGTTACATCCACGCAAAACATATTCTTAAGAATCATTTCCCTGCTCCCTGTCATGAATGTAGCAAATTCCCACAAAATACACCTCTCTCTCTCTCTGCACGCACCAAGAACAAAAACAAATTCAGCAAGACATGCAAGTTGCTTGAACTTGCTACAAGACCGAGTGAGAATCAAGTCTATTATAGACAGCGAAATCCATCAAGGAAAATGATACCAATTAAAAAAAAAACAATCCGAATCAGGCCAACGAGCAGCGAGGCACAATAATTTGAACATAATACAGTCAGTAAAATAAAACACCTTGTTCACGACTCTAATTCACTTAATAATAATGCATTGTTCACTTGATAATTCTTCATTCAAAAGTTCAAAACCACATGCTTTCAGCTTTCCTCGTCCACGCCCATGGTTAGGCCAATATCATCACCTCACCTGCCAATAAATTTGTAGTCAATAATATATGTTCCACATATCAGTAACTATAAGAATAAATTAGCAGACAAGAATGAGACCGTGATAGACTCTTGCTTCTGCTTCTGCTGGGGCTCCTGCTAACACTTGGCTTTTTTGGGCTTTTGCTACTGCGCTTCTGATGCTGCACAACATCAATATTAACCAAAGAAATGATATAATTTGCAAGGCAGGCAGAACCTAAATACAATTTGAGGATCTTTAAGGGTTCATCAACTCATTTCATGTGAGATAGCGAAGCCACGCTGCTGCATATACTACAGGCAAAGGGGTTTACTGTCAAAAACAGTTTCTTTTTTCTAGCTTGACATGCTTGGCTCAGCAGCTAGAGGTGATTTTTTTCAGCCCAGGACCTCCAGGTTTTTGCAGTTTCTAAAACCATGGACTGGTCATTAACCACCAAGGAGAACTAGTCCATCCAAGTGGCTGGTGGACAGCCTACTTTTATTATATTACTTGTGACGTAGGGTCCACTTCAGTTATACTGCCTGGGAACTTCTTAAAAGTCATTTAATTCCATGGTCAAGTCAACTAGGAAAAACTACTGGCCCAGGATGATCCAATATGAAACAGGTTTCATTATATCTGCCAAAACCTCATGAGAAATAACTTACAGATGAAAGTGGAGATCTTGATCTTGAACGGGATCTGCAAAAGTTCCAGAAACAACCCAAATTTAAAATCCACACGTTCCTTTTAACAACTCTCATCCAAGAGCCTTGATGCCTCTTCCACGTCAGAGTTACCACATTCATAAAGGATCATATGAAAAGCCATAAACTTTAGTAATTCAAGTGAAAACAAAAGGGAAAAAAAAATCAGGCACCATTTCATAAAAATCAGACCTAAATAAAATACCTAATAAAAAAATATACATTAATAAAATAATCATAATGTGTTTGAAGCCACCATCCGACAGGACAGAAGCATGCTTCCCTGCCGTACAGGAAATCCACAATGAGTTCAGCCAGCAGGTCCTAATAGCTTGGCAGTAGTTGGAGTAGAAAAAGATAATGACAGTTTCTACCGCTCAATGCTGACCAGACTTCCAGATCCACTGGCAGTTAGTTCACTGAAATCCAGCCTTAATATTGCAATGCATAATCTCCTTTGTTCCCAATCTAGCACCCATATACATTATGATACTATATACATTAGAACAGTGACACTATGAAGGTTTCCAAAGCTGCCATCTGAAAAACAGCATACCTCTACAACCAAAAAAAGAAGATGCAGGAACTGAACCATATCCCATCAAGATCCTAATATCCAATCCCCATGTCACTGCAATATATCAAACAAGGCAATTTTCATCCAGTAAAAAGAAATAAAATGAAGATGGTTTGAAAATCCAAATTGTTTCTCCAGTTACCCCATCCACTGAATGAAACAAATCATGCAAGTGAAGAGTTTCCAGATGACTATATTGCAGGAAGAAAATGACTCCCAGGACATTAATTTTTATGGTTAAAAACAAATTTAGGAATCCCCTCTCAAATGCATTTTGACAACTAAGACCTAAAATTCAACCTGTACAAAAAACCTACAGATAAAAATGATCATAGCATTAGTAATTGTGAATTGGTAACTGCAAAGCACAATTTTCTTTATGCTGGTGGTAAATAAAACGTGAAAGCAGTCAGATATTTGACATTAAAAAGCAAAGCAAAAACTATGGCAAGGTCAGGTGACCAGACCAACTGAATAAGTACAATATTTGCAGACACTTGGTACATCATAGAGCAATTTAACACATACATGGCATAATTTCATCTCATATCAGAAGCCTTCAAAGAAAGGAAGAATAACACGCATCTTCATGTGTATTACTCTCCCCCTCTCCCTCACATATACCAAAAATAAAATGCACGTTAATAGAAAAGTAAGAATCGAAACACAACAATTAAGCAAACAAGTATTAATACCTTGATAGAGAGCGTGGCCTTGACCCAGAGCGAGACCGAGAAACAGACCTAGGAGGAGACCTTGCAGATGACCGCCGTGAAGATTTGTTTTTAGGAGACTTGCTGCATAACAATGGCAAGGTTGAGAACAACTAAAGACCAACTAATCACCAAACCGGTATTTAACAATGCAAACAAACCTGCGGCTCCTGCTCCGACTTAAACTGCGACTGCGACTAACACTGCGGCCTCTAGAATGAGATCGATCACGGCCAGGGCTCCTAGATGAGTCCCGTTTGGAATCATATTCCCTCACCTACAAGTAAAAATTAAGTATGAATAACAGGAAAACAAATAGGCATGCACATGTGTGGATAATGGACAAAGGAAGAGATGAATTTGAAACCTACACGAACATATGCCTGAGAAAATGCATTTCGAAACTCAGAGTCATCGAGCTTCTTAATCTGCGGAAGAAAACAAAACAAAGAATTCAAATTGATGGAAAACATCCATCCTATTGGGAAGTTCCAGGATCATTCATTCTGTCAACGGAAAATAGGAGATAACTAACCGCATATTTCATGTCTTCATAGTTTGTGTAATCAACAATTCCTGTGGTGCCTAAAAACAACAACAACACAACATACATAATGTTAAAACAGCCTTCCTCACACTTCTCTAAAGTCAAGGCCTATAAACAACAGTTTAAAGCAATTAAAATAATAAACATCAACAAATTTAAGTCAAATATGAAAGCAAATTAATGAGATTTAGATAGGATCAGGATACATTATAAATCAATCTGGTAAAGGAATTACTGAATCCAAATCAATCTAATCCAGCTAATACTTGAAATTCTAGTCTATATCCAAATCCTTGAGAATTTAGATATCCAACAGAATTTTTTGTTTTTCAGTATATTGTCCTTTCAAAAACTTGAAAGAGAAAACTACAAGTATAGCATGCACTCATGTAGTTTTGACAAAACATGTGGAAATAAAAAAATGATACCGTAAAAACTGAAAGCATAAACTACCCATATTTCATAAGGATGTATCAGATCAGATTACTACAAACAAATACCAGAATTCTGAACAAATGGGTTGCTGGTTTCAAATTAGAATGGACTGATAGATCAAGAGAGTGTTTGCTACATGGTTTGCACCGCATAGACAAACACGGACTAAAACTTCTCAGCAGTAAAGAGCCAACCAATTAATTTGAAAACATATTGTATTTATATAATTCAGTCCAGCGACAGCCATAGCATTAATAATTTCAACGAACAGAACCAAATGGACAGCCCACAGGAAACTATTTTAGATGTCCCAATCCTCAAGACACTCTAGTCCATTTTCTCAAAACTAAGAGCATAAATTAAAAAGATAGCAAGCAAGAAAGAAAACAATGTACGCAAAATCTGTATTTAGTAGAAAAATCATAGAACAGACACTAGCTCCACAAGAGCCATTCCAAGCAAATTAAAACAAGAATATCATCAAAAACTGGCAGCATGTTGGTACCACAGATATAAGTCAAGACTCAAGTGTCTTTAAGTATCTTACCACTACCATCACGGAACACTTGGGAGAAACAGACATCTCCTGCTCGGCGCATATGATCCTAAACATGAAATGAGACATCACAGTTAACCCCATGTAAGAAACAACCCTGGGAATTGACACCGCCTTAAATTCGGCAGATATGCAGATGGAAAGGGAAGTAGGTGTGACCATGGAAAAGTATTGCAAAAATGTTGATTTAGAAAGAAAGAAGGAATTTGGACCCACCTTAAGGTCTTGCCATGAAGCAGAAGAAGGCAACCCAGTGACCACAACTGCATGATGAAGCAAATATCATATTGAAGACATGATGCGCTAACTAGTTAATTCACTTTTGTTATAGCATCTAGCATGGTAAAAAATGTGATAGATGTACTACACACCACGATATTCAGAGCGCCTGGATGCTCCACCACGTCCACGACCACCGCTATAACTACTATGACGATCTGAGGATGAATGTCCACGCCCACCATGTGCAAGTTCCACCTATATGGATACAAGTGTAAACATGAGATCCAAAATGAATCTCAACTCACAACTAACAACCAGCCAGCAGTTACAATTAACAAGAAATAGTTAAATAACTAACCCTTAAACGATGCCCATCAAAATCATAGCCATCACGACCGCGAATTGCATCCTCAGCATCTCGAGCCTCTTCAAACTGTGTAAAAATTTAAAAGAAAGTTGAAACACCACATGAGAATGAAAAGTGCATATAAAGCACATTCCCAAAACTCACCTCAACGAAGGCATAACCAGGGGGTCTTGGTGGGATCTTCAAATCAATGTGTGCAACAGGTCCATACTGCATTGAAAGGAAAACCATTGTAAGATTCCAAAGACAGAATAAATAAAAAGTACAGGCTTCTCAACCATCACTCATAACAATTTTTATCACAACTCATAACCATCTTCCCCAACTGAAATTAAGCCTTCTAGGGAAGTCAAGAATTTAAATTCATGAAGAATCAATATCATACATCGACCATGTCTATTTTTTGTTACTCCTATTATCATCTTGTCAACAGTTGCAAAGTCAAGAGTGCTACAAATTTCTCCCTGCATATCAACTTGACAAATCAAAATTTCAACTTCCTAGAAGGGGAAAAATATTTTTTCTTTTTATCGGTTACGTTCAACTTCAATAATTACTTGATAGTGAGAGGTTTTCGGACACTATATCCTTAATTTTTTTATATAAAAAAAAAAGAAAAACATACAGCAGAGTTCCATTCAAGTACGTAAATAACTTGAATTTTGGGAATAATAAGATAAGATCGCCAATATAAAACCAAATGTAGAAGAAACTGCTTTAATCTCAGTAGACAAAAATGCTGCAGAAGGAGAATCTGACATAATTGTCCAAGATAAAACAAAACCCTAACCAAAACGAAGTTCGCCAATTCCAAGCAGTGAGATTCAGAAGCGAAGATATGCATTCGAACTTCCAAGCAACGAGGAGGAGGGTTGAATATTACCTTGTAGAATAAATCTTCGACTTCTTTTTCGCGAATATCGCCAGGCAGATTCCCAACATATAGAGTCCTACTCGCTCGGCTGCTCATTTTTTTTCCCTGAAATCGTCAATCAATCGCAATTGTGAGATCGAAGAAACTCATGATATTTCTGAAAGCTTGACAAGCCAACGAGTTTTTATCAAGAAAAAAACTTAGTTTTTAAGAAAAAGCTGCAGAGTTCTTACCTTCCGATTAATTTGAGGATCAGGGCAACGACTTGGAAGACTAGGGTTTTGAGAGGTTGGGTAAGCTAGGAAGTGGGTGTAAAATACATACGGAGTGTTGTTTGTTACGGTAGTAATGATTGTGTGATACGCAAACACGCTTTCATCTTGTGAGCTACTGGCCTTTATTTCAATCGTATGGTGAAAGTACTGTCGACGTATCATAGTCGTCATTTAAGGACCCCTTATTTGGACTTTTTTTCTCAAATATATATTTTTCAAACTAATAAAATTTAAAAAACAATTCCCAAATTAACACAATTGAACATGATGTAATCATAGAAATATCACTAGTTATTTGATTGGCATAAGATATTTTTTTTATAAAAAATTATATATGAAGGTTTCTCAATGTATTTATATAAATAAAAAAATTAAAAATATTATACATATAAATAATCAAATAAATTAACAACCATGTATGTTAATTTATATAAATAAAGAAATTAAAAATATTATACATATAAATAATTAAATAAATTAACAACTATGTATGTTAAAAATAAGAAAAAAAATCATTAATAATAAATAAAAATAAAAAGATATATATATATATATATATTAAAATATTTAATTTTACAACACGTATTTTTTACTCGATTGGGTTGAATGACTTTATTTATTAAAATTAAATTTTTATTTAATCAAACAATAATATAAATAAATACACGTTAAATTAATTAAATAAAATAAAAAAAATATTGTGTAAGGTCATATATATTAAAAATATTATCCAAAAATAAATGTTTATATTTATATAAAACATAAAAATAATTATAGATGAAATAATCTCTTTAAGAATTAAATATATAAAAAATAATTAAAAAATAATCATCATTTAAAAAATATTATATAAAATAAATCAAAGAGAAAATGAGTATTAATTTAAATATAAAGTAAAAATATATTTTGATAAAAATATATATATAAAAAACATTAATTAAAATAAATATAAAAAAAAAATCAGGCATTACTTATACTTAAAAAGTATTTAACTGCTGCAATTCAATGCTTTTTAAGTCTAAGTAATGCCTGATATTTTTTTTTATTTTGATGTTTGGTTGTGTGGTTGCTTCTGCATTTGAAGCAACCACAGCAAAACAAATGTTTCATAAAGTTAAAAATATAATTTATTTTTGGTGGGATGCAGTGCATTTCACGTTTAAAATACAGGTTTTATCAAAGCAACTCTTGGTTGCTTTTCTTCTTCACTGTTTACTTTTTTAAGTGAACAGTTTTTTTTTAAACAGTGCAGTGAATTATAAATTCACTCGCATTACTCATTTTTTTAAGTGAACAGTTTTTTAAAAAAAAATCAGTTCAGTGAATTAATATTCACTCGTACTGTTCACGTTGACGTGAACAGTAAATTTTTTTTTAAAAAAAAAGTAATTTAGAGTGAATTAAATTCACTCCCACTGTAATCTCAATTTTATTTCAGATAATATTTTATCTAATTTAATTACACGCTCAAAAAATCATGGAAATTGTAGTTCCTGTCGAATGAATTTTGTACGTAATGAAATTGTAGATGGTTTAATGGAATAATAAAAAATATTTTATATAAAGTATTATTGATTTCATTATGTAATAGTAGTAATTAAATCTACAATATTTAAATTTAAAACCATTAATATTAATATTAATATATATATATATATATATATATATATATATATATATTTTACTTATTTTATAACCTCAATTTAAAAGCATTCTTAACCAAACACATTAAACAACTTTTTGTCCAACCTCAATTTTAACTACAGTTTTAACCAAACATATATAAATATCAAACTAACTTCAACTAAAATTACTTTTTATAAAATAACTTTTTTCAAACCACAATCACAAAAGCTACCACAATACCAAACACAAACGTACGCCTCCTTTTGCCTGCGCCTATTTGAAAGTTCAAAACTCAGGCCTCCCGCTTACTTCTGTTCTTGCCTGCATTCAAGTGAAGCAGTCTGGTCATGTCAGTTGTGTTATGACTCTGTTTTTTGAGAACTGTTATGCTACATTTTAAATCCTTACTCTTATACTAGATACATTTAAGATTTCATTTGAGCGAGATTGTCTAGAAATATGTCTTTAAGGATAGAAAGAATACATGTATAATATAAAGAAGAAGATAAAAGTAGTTTCATATTCGTCTGCTTCTGTATTTGGGTGGAAAAAAAAGGTAAACTTCAGTGACATTCTGTCCTGAGTGCTTTGTGCAGGATTTTTGTGTGTAGAGTGTTCGTCCATCATTGAAGCAATATTTTTTGTGTACATTTTGTTGCCAACAACTTCTGCACTGATAATCACTATAATGTGTTATCAATAACATATGAAGGGTTTTGTTACCTTTTCTTTTACATTGTATCCTCTCTAATTTTTGCTTTTCTTTGATGCTTCTAACTGGTGGGATAAATTTTCAATATGCAACTGTTATTTTCAACAACATTGCCGCAGTTCTAGACCAAAATTGGGCAACTCTGTTCTGCTCTCTCCTTGTCTAGAATTAAATTCCCTCGCAAGCTTATTGCTATATGGAGGTGCCATATTCCAATTTTGACCCCGTTTCTTTTTAATTTAATTTTTAAGGGGGTTTAACTTAGAAATTAAAAGATCAGGGGTTAATTTGAATTGAGAGTGAGATTTGTTAAGTTATGAAAATTAGGGACTATAGTGTATTTTTTATTTAAAAAAAAACTAATCAAAATAGATTCAGCTAGGGGTGTTCAAAAAAACCAAGTAACTGAGAAAAAAAATTAATTGAAAAAACCGAACTGAGCGGAAAACCATAAAAACCAATTGGAAATATCAAAAAGATCTCGGTTTGATTTTGGTTTCAAGGATCTAAAACCGACTAACTGAACCTAAATTGAACTACAAAACCAACAAAAACCTGACTATATAAAGAAATATATACTCTAAAAAGTTAAAAACCGAAACCCTAACTGTTTAACCCTCACTTAACCAGCTGCTCCCCTCCTCTCTCACTCAGTCACCCTCCTCCTTCCATCCCTCCCTCTCGAGGATGACTTTCTTCTCACTTTTCATTCTTCACCTTGCTTTTTATTCCTTTCTGAATAAGTGACTCAACCTTTCTCTTATCAATGAGGTGCTTCACCTACAACGGACCCAACCATCCTCTTCATCTCAAACTTTCTCCCATATTCTTTCCTCCATAAAATTAATATAATTTGTTAAGGTGATAATAATTCTCTTTCCAAGTTTGTTGATTTGATTAGTTGTAAAAAGCTAGATTTATCTTTGATTTATATCTTGAAAAGAAAAATAGTATTATTAGCTTTTAAATGAATTTTTTCACTTGAATTTGAGGCTTAGGGTCTTATGGTGGTGATTTCTTTTGCTTTTAGGGTTTTTTAAGTTCTTGCTTGATTAATATTTGTTTTGATTTCTTTTGAAGAATCTTACTTAAGCTGAAGAGGAAGTGAAAAGACTCGTGAAAACCATTTTCTAGAAGGACTCAAGGTTTCCTGGTAATAACTTAATAAAACATTGTCAAACTAGATAAGAATTTCTCTAAGTATCTATCAGTATTAAAGACATGTGGGGTTTAACGAACTACGGGACCTACAGTAAGAGATATTTTACTCTGATGAGTCAGAGGTATTTTACTTTAAGGATTTAAAGATATTTTATCATGACAAGATAAAGATATTTGACTGATATGTGAACCTTTTTCCCTTCCATGAAGTAAGGGACTTCGGGAGCTATAAAAGAAACTAATGTAACCTTCATGAGGCAAATTCAATTTTTCTCTACTTCGAATGACATATATCTATTTCTAGGGTTTTCTTCTAAAAAAGGACTAATTTTTCTCTCATATGATATTGACTTAATCATCGGAAAATCCCTAAACTCTAAGGAAGGGGAGGGGTTTTTTTGTAGGTATTGAAAATAGTTCATCAGCCATTTTGCTAAGAAAAGATAGACCAAATTGTCAAAACCAGGAGATTAATAATCTTATACCGGTCCTTGGCTTGGCCTTCAAGTCCATGAGATAAAATCAGACTTCATCTCTCCTTCATCTCTCTATTGTAAAAAAAAACAGCCATTATCACTATCAGACTTCACCCCCGATCCATCCTCAAGAATCCTAAAAACTTTGAGGAAGAGAAGTTGTTGGTCCAATCCTTCTAATTTCAAGGCTGCAAGCCTCTCATGTTTGCTCACTTACTTGAGGGCTTATTTATTTTTGCGTTTCAAAAGCATTTTTGAAAAAAAATAATTTTTTTAATTTTTTTCTTTACTTCAAATTAGTCTTTTTTTGGTGTTTTTAGATAATTTTGATATGTTGATATCAAAAATAATTTTTTTAAATAAAAAAAATATTATTTTGATGTATTTTCGAGCGAAAAGAACTTTGAAAAACAACTGCTACCACATTCCCAAACACTCCCTAAGCATTGACTTTACAAGGGAGGGTAGATCGTGGATTGTATTTATGGATGAAAAAAAAAACCACCTTGACAAGTATAAAGTTTTTTTTTTTTTTTTACAAAGAATGGCCGATGTTTGGAAGTCTTGAACTGTGATTCTCTTTCATTTTATTCTCTTTGGTCCGATAAAAATCACATTTTTTTTCTTTAACATCTTTTGCATCCTCTTGGTTAGGGTAGGATAAGTTCCCTTATGATGCTCGTTTCAGTGTTGCGTTTGGAACTAACAGTGTGTGATGTAGAAATGCTAGCGATCATGAAAGTTTTTAGAGTCATTTTTTTTCTAGAGCATTTTTTAGGATAAACTCCCCATTCTTGATAACTTTCATGGTAAAGGTCTCTTGTTTTTTTCTCGCGAGTCCTAATCTGATGCCATTCTTGTTCAGTGAGGGGCTTGTCAAAAAAGAGAGTCACATGTTATAGGAGACCAGGGAGTTCTGTACTTTTTGAGTGGAAGATTTAGGCAAGTTTCGTTTTATATACTTATCAGGTGCCCCAGACTTGCTTGCAAGGCATTGCCAAATGTATCTTTGCATAATCTAAAGCTTACTAAGAAGTTTTCTTTGTGTATGGTGTCATAATTTTACCTTCGTTGGCATGAAGGAATGCCTCCCTTTTCAAGGCTAGATGACAACTATACATTTAGGCCTACAAACCTTGTAAGAGACATAAATCTGAGGGGTTTTTGAGTGGCGAGAGTATGCTGGCATATGGAGAGACCTTAGGCAAATGTTTTCATTTAAATGCTATGAGTCTTCACTTAATATGTTTGAAGAGGTACATGTTTTATTTTTGCAGTTCAGCTAAGGTTTATTCGACTTTGTCTTGCATCTTCTTGTCAGTGTGTGTATAATATGTTGAGCTGCCGTTATTTTGCCCCTTCCTTTTTGCTTTTTGTTATAGGCATAAATTGAGGTTTCCTGTCGTTTTCCTTCACATTAATTATAAATTTCCTATTATAAAAAAATTAGGGTATGTTATATTCACAAAAAAATTGTTTGGTACTCTACATGTATTTTTTTTTACTTTGTAACAAGTTTATTAAGTCTATTGAGACTTGATCCAAATTAAAAGATCCATTGGATCCGTAAAAAAAAAAAATCTCTTAGACAACCAAAAATAATAATGGATAAATTATGGATTTTTTTTTTAAGAATGGGTCGAAGCTCATTTTCATCATTTTTATGGGTTCAACATTCATTTTAGAACTCAACCCAAAATTGTTGGAGGTAAATGAATTCATAGTTAACTATTACCTTCAATATTCACTACAATATAGTCAAGTTCAATATTCACTCATATTAGAGTTAGGAATATTAAATTTTAAATAATATTTACCAATGCTAAAATTAGAGATATTTTTAGACCAATATTCAATTATGACAAAGCCAAGAATATCAGATATTTTTCATGCAGTACATATCAATGCTACGGATAAAAGTATTTTTAGTTAAATATTCACTGATGTCATTTAGAAATATTATAAGAATACCATCAAAAGTATAACACAACAGACAAGGACGAAGGTGTTTAAAAGGTTTAGAGCTTAAAAATTGCAAAACCATCATGTAAGAATTTCCAAGCCTTGACTTTTCATTTTGAATTCCATGTTTTAGCTTTATGGCAGTAGACTATAATTAATTATTTGGTAAACATGAGAACATCATTGAATTGAATTGACTACTTTTATAATCTCTCATACTTAGATTAATTGTGGTTGAATTTAATTCATGCCATACAAAATTGAAGATTTTGGTGTACAGAGAAATCACATCTTAGATTTTAGAAAATTCTCAACTTCCCTAGTTCAATCACATTCTCCTTTCTCCTTAAAAGGCATAAAACTTGTACATATAAGCAGTGGGGCATTTGTGGGTTTTTAAAGCCATCACAATCAGCCCTTCATAGCTAGCTTGAGAGAAGTTAAGGTTTCTTCTTCTCTGCACACAAGTTAGAATTCACCACGAGTAATACATGGATACTTTTTTCTTCTATGGTTTCAATTTGTTGGATAAAGCACTAATTTCTCTGATTTCTGTTGATATGTAATTTTAAATACATGTTTTTGTATCTATAAAAGTACTATGAATGGTGGTAGTTTGTATTTCATGAATATCCTATTGTGATATTAGTATTTCTTCATCTTACATCTGACTTCCCTAATCCTCTGTACTTGAATAGGTTATATAAATTATAATGAAAAATCAAGGAAACAAGAGAGGAAAAACTATGTTTTCATTCTTTAAACCAAGCAAGTAAACATCAACCAGTAAAAGACATTCTACATCCAATATTGATGTCTCAAATCATAATGACCAACCCCCTTTCAAATCTTAGAGAGTTAAAATTGATGTTAATACTCTTAAACGAAATCCTAGGATATGAATTCCATTGTGGCAACATCCTATTAATCAACAAGATGAAATTAAAAGAGCTTATATCAAAATGGATCCATATCAACCTAAGTTAGTAGAGTATCCGAGGACTGAATTAGGGAGACAATATTGTCGATTTCAATACACTTGGTTTGATCAATTTCCTTGGTTAGAGTCCTCCCCATCAAAGGATACAGTATTTTGTTTTCTATGCTTTATCTTTGAAAACAAAGTGTCTTGTCATCCCACATTCACCACCGAAAGCTTTAAAAGTTAGAAGAGGGTTAATGATGGGGTTAGATGTGCATTTTTTTTATGCATGTGGGTAGTCCCACTTCACCATATCATAATGCTGTGAAATCTGCTGAAGATTTAATGAAAGTAAGTAGACATATTGATAAAGTGTTGAATGCAAAAAACGTTGAAGAAGTTCAAAAAATCAGTTGTGACTTAGGATAACAATTGCAAGTGTTCGATGGCTTACCTTACAAGCATGTGCATTTAGAGGTTATTATGAATCTTCAGCTTCTAATAATCAGGGCAATTTTGTGGAGATGATAAGACTTATGAGGAGATTAAATGTTGACATTGATGATGTTGTCTTAGAAAAAGCTCTGAAAAATACAAAGTATACCTTACCGACTATTCAAAAAGAGATTTTGCATATTCTTGTGAACAAAGTGAGGAAAATGATTTGTGAAGAAGTTAGAGATGCAAAATTTTGTATTTTGGTTGACGAAGCCAAAGATGCATCAAATAAAGAAAAAATGACTATTGTTTTGAGATTTATTAACATTCATGGTTTTTTACTAGAGCGTTTTTTTTTTGGTATTGTGGATGTTTCAGATACTACCTCTTTAAGACTAAAAAAAAGAAATTTGTGATGTTCTTGCTCGATATAACTTGCATATTCTCAATATGCGAGGTCAAAGGTATGATGTGTTAGTAATATGCGTGGCGCATGGAACAGACTACAAGCTTTATTTCTTAAAGATTGCCCTTATGCATATTATGTACATTGCTTTGCTCATCGACTACAACTGACATTAGTTGCAGCAGCTAGAAATGAGATTTCTATATAGTTATTTTTCTCAAAATTGACAACCATTATCAATCTTATTAGTGCTTCTCCCAAACGTCATATCGAGTTACATTATGCTCAGGCTATAGAAATTGCACATATGGTAGCTACTAGAAAATGTGAGAATGATAGAAAGGCTAATCAAATCGGTAATTTACATCGAAGTGGAACCACTCAGTGGAGCTCTCATTTTGATTCTATTTACAGCTTAATAGATATGTATGATGCAACTATTATTGTGCTTGAAAGTATGGTTTAAGAAGGATCTTTTAACTCTATACATGGAGAAGCTGGTGGTTGTTTGATTGTGATGGAATCTTTTGAATTTATATTCATCTTATATTTGATGCATAAAATAATAGGGAGTGCTAGTTTACTTTGTCGAGCTTTGCAGTAAAAATCTCTTGACATCTTAAATGCAATGGATCTTGTGTCAACTACTAAAGCATTACTTCGAACTTTGAGAGATGCCGGATTTGATCTTCTTCTTACAAATGTGCAATCTGTTTGTACAAAATATGAGATTGACATACCACATATGAATACTTCGTATAAAAAGGCTATATGTCGTTTATGTCAGAAACAAAGATTAGTAATAGTTTACTAATATTATCATTATGATATATTTAACTCAACAATAAATTTTTAGTTGAAAAAATTAAATTTTAGATTCAGTGATGGGACAGTGGAACTTCTTATACTTAGCTCTGCTTTAGAATCTAAGGACAACTTTAAATCATTTAAAGATGATGATATTTACAAGCTTGCTGAGAAATTTTAACCTGAGATTTCAATAAACAAGAGGTGTATTATTTGATATCTCAGCTAGAGTATTATTAGATTGATATGATTCATCATAAGAGCTTTCAGAATATGTCTACCATTTCTAAATTATATTGAGGATTAACTGAAATAAATAAGTCGCAACACTATCATTTGATTGACAGGTTGATTCGTCTTGTTTTGACTTTGTTTGTTTCCACTACCACTATAGAGCGAGCACTTTCAGCTATGAAATATTTTAAAATTGTGCTTCGCAATAAAATAAAAGAGGAGTTCTTGGCAGATTCTATGATGATTTACATTGAACGAGAGCTTGTTGAAGATTTTGATTCGGATTTGATCATAAATGAATTTTATTCTACAAAATATCGAAGGGTGCAACTTTGATAGTGTAATTTATTTTTATTTTTATTTTTAATTTTATGTACTTAAATTTTTTTATATATATTTTGTGTTATGCATTTGGATTGAAACTTTATTGTTAACTTGACAAATTTATATATACAAGTTAATGATTGATCTTAAAAAATAATTTATGTGTATATGTATTGTAGCTCAGGATAGAAAAAATTCTTAGCTCCGCCCCTTGATAATAGACCCTTAATAATTTAAGATAAAATCACTAATATAACCTATATAAGATAAAATGCTTTAAGAATAATAATATCTTTCTTTTAATGTAAATAATCTTGTATCATAGAATTTATATTGAGTGGTTAGGATTTATAGTGTAATAATATTAGATACACATTTCCCCTTGAAAAAATGACAGGTTAGATATTTGTTTTTTTTTCTTAGGTAGTTACGTCATGTAGTCAAGTAGTGACAGTTCAGGCTTATTGCATCAGCTCGTGCAAGAAAGCCTAGTTTTATGCTTGGACAAGACTCAGTGCTGCCATAGCTTTAACCACCACCTTTCTTTTGCTTCTTTTTAGTCCCTGAAACCTGGTTAAGGACAATCGCTTCTTATTTTCTGATGAGCACCCATTTGCCATGTTTTATTCTTGGACACCCTGAAAAGTTTGTTTTGAGCGTGCTGGCATGGAAAATAAGCACCTCAGCACCTGCAGCCTCGACCTGCGATGAGCTGCCCATGCCAATTGACAGCTTTAAGCACCACTGCCTTGTGCATGACCACCTAATTTGGCAACTGCAACACTCTGGCTTGCCCTGTTTGCTATTTCATGCTCTCAAGTTGCATCCTTCTGCAAAGACTATCGGTGAAGCAGTCCCCTAAAATCAGATTGTTGATCGCATTATGACCGAGCTGTTTCTTCAATCCTTGAGTGTCCGTCTTGCCTTCCGAGCCAGAAAGCAAGAGGGCTTGGAGTTTCACCACGGACTCATCCCAATAGTTGCGTCTGTCCGAAGGGGCCTTCTTTCGTTCTAGCACCTCTATACGAGATTTTTCGTTGTAGATTTAGCTCTTAACTGTGAAGTTTGATTGTTAAAATCCTTGAAAATACATACAACGCCTTCTTTTTTCTTTTTGCTTGCTTTGCATTAGAGAATAAAGAGAAAGTTGTCCCCATGCTTCTCTTCTTTCTCCCTTTTTTTTCTTTATTTTTTCAGGGCATCTAGGTTAAAGAAAAAGTACAGGAACTTTCTTCTTCCATGGCCATGGAAAATGAGAGCAACACCAACTACAACTTTCTTTGAAGTAAGATAGAAAAAACCATTCACCTGTTATAACTTGAACAAAACAAAAAAATAAAATGTGTGGTGCCACTGCCACAAAACTAACAAAATTTTTCCAAATTAGCATCCTCTCATTCGGGCACCTTTGAGTTAGGAACACCCACCCATAATCACCACCAAGTGACATCAAATGTTTACTGCCGATCACTCAATTTGCTGACTTGACTAGTCGCTATCTTCATCATCACCAGCATCTTCCTCATTGTTCTGATTCGTTTCCTGCCTTTGCTCACTTGCAGTTCCTGTATAAATGAACATTAAGATGTGAATCTAATAATCCAGTGTTTTCAAAAGGGGATGACTGGAGCAAGAAACGGCAAAATTTTCACGACAGAGGATAAAGGGTATGTTCGAGAATGTGGTAGCGATTGCAGTTCAAAATACTTTTTGCTTAAAAATGCATCAAAATAATGTTTTTTTATTTTTTAAAAATCATTTTTAACATCAACATTTCAAAACGATCTAAAAACATAAAAAAATTAATTTTAAGTAAAAATAAAAATTCAATTTTTAGGGGAATGCGGTTTGAACCGCATTCCCAAAGAGGCTGAAAATATAATTCAAAGAAACCTGTGCCCAACAGCCCCTTGGGTCTACGCAGGGATTTGTTCTATTTTAATAGTCTGCTGCATGCGGGAATGACTAACATGTCTCAGTTCTGGGGATTATACGATGCTAAAAGAGCTCCAGGCACTTTGGTAGCCAAATACATACACACAAACACACCGTGGGGGATCAAGAACTAGGTGTGAGAAACAACTAAAGATGTAATGTCATGAAAAGGCAATTACCACACTGTTTGGATCATGCATATTCCATGAAGAAAATCAAGGTCGCAATCTATACAATAAACATACCATATTCACTGAAGATGACATCACCAGAACATAATCCTTCCTCAATCTTAACAAGTTGAAGAACCATTCTGGGTCCAATCTCCTGGAGCTTCACAGCGCTTTTTGTAGAAGCTTTATTAACTCTACCAAGATCATTAGCCAAAGTTACAGTCGCCGCTTCATCATCTCCTTCACTTTCTGATCCATAACCAGCCCTTCACAGATCACACAAAAATGAAACAAAATGAAAAGACCACAGCTAATAATAACTATAACATATTATAAAACTGAGTTTCATATCCTATTTTCCATGCTTGTTTCTCTTTTTATTCAATTTGATGATGAGTTTATGGCATGGATAAGCTTAGACTGGGGTAGGCTGGGTCATTATTTAGCACAAATAAAGCCTCATGCCATAACAATGTTTTTCCCTCAAAACCAGTATTACAGTGGTGGAATAAATTGACATGTTCCATCAACTTAATTCAACCACCAATGGTTTGGTCAGTATATAACCGAACCATTAATTCTTTTCTTTATCCTCTTCTGTAATTTCTAATAGGATGTCATAACTTTTGAAATCCTTGTGCTTCCATTTAAGACATGCTAGCAATGATAACATGAACTACTACTAAAGAAAGGAAACATGTAACTAACTATCCAATAATGCACATTGTCTTCATTATTTAGCGAACACACTTTCTTAGCAGATTCAAATGCCAACTCCAGGTAAGTTCTCTATAAATATCATAATTGACCTAGAATTGGAAACCAGAAAGCCACACGGAATACTGAAATTGATGAACAAAATAAAATGTAATTATTGTAGCCTAACTATGAAAGTCCACACACAATCATAGCAACGAATAAATTTGCTTTGCACATTCAAAACATGACAAATTAATGGAACAAACTCTTATTTTTCACATGTTAACTTATTATGTTTGATGTCAAAAATAAAAACATAAATAAGTAAACATTCTTACTTAGTGACAAAGTCGCTCACATCTTGGAGATTTCTAAGATCAGGAACTTGGCGGTTCTGCACAAACTTTATGAGTCTACGGGAGACACCTACAGGCTGGAGTTTGATGGAATAATGCCGGAAATCAATAAGTTTTGTGTCTTTGTTGTAATTAAGTAACACGATTCTCTGGCAAGAAGAAAGTTTGACCTGAAACATCCCACAAGAGTGTATTAGGAGGGGAAACATTCTTGGCTGATTCTAAAATTTAAATAGAATTGCTTAAGCACTTACAGTATTAATATCAATGGCTGGAAAGATATTCTGAAACATTACAGTTGTGAGTTTTAAATGTTGTTCTCCAGACCCAAAACCAGAAAGAACAATCTGTCAAAACAACATAAATCAATATTTGAAGGTACAAGTCAAAGAGGTGTAAATTGAGAATTCAATCACCCATTTAAAACAAGTCCATAATATGTTTTAGACTCAAGTGTGAAAAAGTGGACACAGGGGGGCTGCAGCCACAATCATAGAGTTGCAACAATGAGATGTGCTGCATTGAAATCTTATCAGTATCTCATTTAGTTAAGATTCAAAACCAGTAACATTTTATAGAAATGAAGAATAGAACAGCATATAGATTCTAGAAGAAAAATCAAGCAGATGGCCTTCAATTTTCATTAGGAGTCATGTAGTATACATCTGTCAACAGATAACAGTGCCCAGAAAACCCCACACTCTAGGACGCAATTCTTAAGGCTTGATTGAAACTCAACACACCTGGCTACCAGCCATGCAAAATGCTGGTGATATCCAGTAAACAAGACATGAATCAAAATAAACAATCAGTTCCAAAAGTGAAATGAATGACTGCTTGCATGTGTCTTGAGAGAGAAAAATTACCAAAGGGGCATTTTTGAAAAGATCCTGCGGACATCTAGGGCGCAATTGAGATTGAGCAACATCAGCTGCCAATGAATACTCATGTATCTTAAACGTAAGAGTTGGGCCTTGTGGGGTCCTTGCAACCCTCAGATATGGTGCAGTTTCAGTTTTTGACAATATAAGGAAATGAGAAACACCCATAGGCCCAGCAACATTCAAGAAGTCTTTGAGACTATTCCGTTTCTTCTCCTGAAACCAAAATGCAAAATGTTAGAAACAAATCAGTGTATTCAACAATTAAAATAAAACCACGTGAGAATTAAACGCTCTCATATAAGAAAAAAAGAAGTCAAAGAGAAGCTGCTAGGAGAGACCAATTCGGCACTTATTTCTCAATACAAACAATTGATGTACATAGAAAAGGAGCTTGAAGGGGAGGAGAAGGGAAAAAAAAAAAACTTTCACCTTAAGCTTGAGAGCAGTGTAGGGAAGCATCAACTTCCTCAAGTCCATCTGAAGTTGCCTGAGAGAGCCAGGCAACTTCCCTCTCGCAAAAACAAAGCTCTTAGGTATCTTATCACCAGTGATATGATCCACATTGGCCTGCTTCTTTTTCACTATTGGCTTCACAAACATCTTCCTCTTTTTCTATATTAATTCCAACAGCAAAAATAATAACCATGGACCCATTAGGCAAAAGAAGACATGAGCACGGAAAAGAGAAAATTGAAACTCGATTCAGTTTTGAATTCCTCGGTATCATTAACTTACATTTGGTATACGAGCCATTGCTTTATCAGACACTGACAATCTGAATTTCAATCAAAGCTTCAAATCTTCCTAAGGAAGCTACAGCACCTTGAATGAAAGGATAATAGGGTAAGAATAACTATAAAAAAGATAATAGAACGATTATAGCAACAAACCCTAGGGTTTTTTTTTCAAAAAAAAAAAACAATAATTCAAATTGAATAAGACAGATTGAGGAGCTATATGAATTTTGGCTAATTTGACTTCAAAATCAGTAAAATTGAAATTCGATGGAGTAATAGGCAACATGTATTTTCTACTCCTAATAGAAGCTTGTCTTTCTTACACAAACTCCAAACCCCAAACAGCAAATATTAGCCTGAACAAAAGTAACTGATGAAGAAAGGTTAAGAATAAGAGAGAGATTAACCTGTTGAAATTGATCTTATAGCTCTACTGCTTGGATTTCTACGGACAGTGAGAGACTTAGGAAGGAGGACTTCAAAGGAGTCAGAGTGGCGAGACAGGCGCTGATGGCGGCAGAGAGCCAAAAATCATTAAACCCACGCTAAAACCCAGTTTGCCTCTTCTTCTTTTTTTCCCTTCTTTTTTAAATAACGAGTTGGCTTTTTTAAAAAAAAAAAAAAAAACAGAAGAAGAAGAACGAATTAAATGGACCTATCTAATTTAAGTTTTTTAACGTGCAAACAGAAGCAAAAGGTCGAGCTCGCTCAGCATGTAATCCCTGGTAGATTTCATTGTGGTCCCTCAAGTTTGAATAAATTTAATAATCATTTGATTTACAAGTCTATATTTCCTTTTCTATTATTATTTTTGCACTTGGAAAAATTGAATCCGAAAAAATGTTGAAAATTAAATCAGCGTTCGCTAACAGTACCTGTGCCTTTTCCAAAATAAATAAGGTTAAGCAGGCGTGCCTCACCTTCTACCGGTGTGCTAGGTCTGGTGTTTTTCTAAATTGTTTTTTGAAAAAAAATATTAGATTTATTTATTTTTTAATTTTAATAAAGTTATTAAATATACTTATAAATTTTTATTTGAATTTTATTATTTCTTCAGTTATTACTACATGAACACTAATAATAAATTATTTATGAAAATTCTATTCAGTTTGTTTTTTTTTTTTATCTTCAACATGGGTTTATTATATTTATGATTTTTTTAATTTTTACTCTAAGATATTATCTTGATATTTTTTATTAATTTGTTGTAATAATCATGGAAACAATAAGTTAAGTAAAAAACTTTGTATTCACCGAGATAAACAAGAAATATATTAATAGAAAATTTTATTTTAATGAAAAAAATAAAAGGTTTTTGTTTTAGATTCAAAACATTCCAGGATTAGATTGCCACTGCCCACCAAAATCATATTTTTACCCTACGGAGACAGGAAGGCCAGGAAAAGAGACAGCTTCCTTTTAAAAGTTTTATGGGGGTGATTATTTTTTTTTGTTTGATTTGGTTTTTATTAAAAAAATAATAATTAAATTGAATTAAAAGAACAAATCGAAACTGAACTAAAACCGGTTCATACTGACCGGTTTTGGTTCAGTTTGATTTTTTAGAACAAAAACCGATTCAAATCAGTTTGACTCGGTTTTTTTAGCTCGGTCTTTCCGGTTTGGCTCGGTTTTTTTCTATTTTTT
>Ga0325411_1002383_pt1 | contig 21257 bp, 9 predicted proteins | sample PopdelMetagenome_13_FD_206181 | JGI IMG/M metagenome (GOLD analysis project Ga0325411, IMG submission 206181) | Populus deltoides microbial communities from Bellville, Georgia, United States - Xylem-PdIQD-R4 | ecosystem: Host-associated > Plants > Phyllosphere > Stem > Wood/Secondary xylem...
ATATATATATATATATATATATATATATATATATATATATATATATATATATATATATATTGATACTATAAATATTTTTTAAGTAAAATTTATTATTAATTTTTTTATTTTTAAAAACTCTAACTCTTTTTCATATTAAAAAAGCCAAATTATTTAGTATATCTCAACTAATATATGAGACATTGCTTAAATCATGTGAGTGCTTATCCTTTTCTTTTTCATTCTTTGTGGTGCTTATTTTTTACAAAATAAAATCATTATAAATTTATAAAAATAAAACCATATAATATTTAGATTTAATTAATTTTATACAAAAAAGTACTAAAAACAAACACAAATAAAACAATTAACTACCATTTTTTTTTGGTGTTGTAATCATTTTCATGTGGTAGATGCATTCTTTTTTCTTCTTTTTTTTTTTATGTTCACTCTCTATTCTCTTCCTTCTTCTTTTGGTTTAAATTGGCTTAAATTTGATTCTTTGTTTAATTAGTTCATTTTCAAATCATATTTTTTTTATAAAAAAGTCAAAAGGGTCAACTTTTATTATATGATATGAATAATGCATATGCAAGTATAACAATCACTTGTATTTCATAAAATCAAAAAGGTTTTTAATCAATTGCTCTAAAACAATTCTTAAAATTACCAAAACCTCACTCAATAATGTTTCAATAATGTTTCTCAATAAAGAATGTTAAAAATTAAATAGCTTCTTTTCATTTCTATTGAATAGTCCATAAACTCATTAAGTAATATCGAGCTTCATGAAAAGGAGAAATGATTTATTTTTTAATGTTGTAACCGACATCACCAAGATAATATTTACCTAAAAATAAAAATAAAATATATTACTTTTTCATTTCTACTGAATAGTCCATAAACTCATTAAGTAATATCGAGCTCCATGAAAAGAAGAAATGATTTATTTTTTAATGTTATAACTGACATCACCAAGATAATATTTACCTAAAAATAAAAATAAAATATATTACTAAGTTTATCTAATTTAGAAATTTTAGATGATTATTACATATAATAAATATTTTACTTTATACTTTCTAAAATTTTTAAACCACTATGTCTTAATAGTGACCTAAAACATGTGAATCATGTGCACTTCTTTCTCGACTAGCTAAAATATATGTAAATTTCAAATCAAAAGTTATAGCAGCTCAAAAATTTTATGTTATTCTCTCTTTTTAACATCTGAACTTTCCTTCAATTTCAACATGAATATTTATAGTAACATGGATACCATTAATTGCTCTCACACAATCTTATATAAATATGAAACAATAATGATAAACTTCTTCTTCTTGATATAATTAATTAATGTATAAAAATATTAGTATTGTTCTCTTACCTTAAAATAAAGATAAAATCTTCAATTATTCACTATCTCTACAGAAACCAAACCATCTAGGTCTTTAATAAGGAGTTTTTACAACTTAAGAATTGTTTTTAATATAATTCTATAGTAATGATAGATAGCTTCAACAGAGTAATAGTAACTACCACTAATAAAACAAAATCTAAGATTTCAACCTATAATTTATAATAACACAATCCACTTGTTCCCTAAAAGACATATATTGAGTTAATTGTAATAGGCTATGACATGTGAGGAGGCCACACAAATGAGAAATTCATATGAATTTGTTCGACACAATATCTATCATTTAGATTCAAAATGTTATTTATATAAAATTCTCGTGTTTCTTTTACTATATACTTTTTTTTATTCAATAATAATTACCGTTGTAGCTACAATGGATGCAAATATTCTCATACATGTTTTCGGAAAAACAAACAAGTAATTTCAAATCTATAAAATTTAGAGCTTTTGGAATTGAAAATCTCAAAAAATTACAAATTTTAAAAACATAATTCCATAATTCCTTCCATTATCAGGAAACAAAGTGAGATGTGAGCATATATAACGTAACAAGTAATTAAGTAGGCAAACAAGCTTTTCTACATCCAACAAAATCAAAGCTACTAAGGTTTCAAGTGCCTGAAAACAATCTCTAGCCACCTAGATTTGAATGGGAAATACAACCCTATAACAAAAAAAAAAAAAAAAATTAACTCATAAGATTATTATAGAAAATTTTATGGTAATAGGCAATAAAACCCATAACATAGAAAACATGTTAATAGATTTGATCTAAAAAGTTGAAATTGAAAAATAGAACCCTAAAAATAAAAGAAATACATGGAGAAAATAATTATATACAGTTTAATTTGGCAATGGGAAAAATTGTTTTTGCTAAAAGAGGTAGCTGTTAATGTTTAACAAGGGTGAGATAGGTCATTTACTAAGACGAGAAACAATTTCCTGGCAAAAAAAATCTTATTTTTTTAAAAAAATTGAAAATTAGTTTCCATAAACAAACAAGATCTAACTTCTTTTCCTACGTAATTACCTCACCAAAACATTCAGATGCAAATCATCCAGAATGGATTGCCAGTACTCATTCGTCTCACATAGTTTTAACCACTTCTTTGTACAAATCCAACAAGTAAACTGATACAAACACAAAGCACTTCACCATTATAGAGATTGACTTTCTTGAATAATTAAAAAAGAAAACCAATAAACTTTACGTTGTCGGAGTCTGATAAAGATGGATCCCCCGAGTTAGGTATTGCATGTTGAATTGAAAAGGATCCTGCTGGGATTTCTTTCAAGCATTTGGGTGAACTTCGAGAGTTCATTGTCAAGGCCAACAATGGCTTGTATTGATTAGAATCCCTTAACTTCCATATTTGCCTGCACCTCCTCAATCATCCTAGGTCACTTCCCACACTCTTCCTTGTCATGGCAGGGAGCCAATAAAGATGCACCATAAGGGCTAGGAAGATAAGAGTTGCAGAGCCAATAACAGTTCCCTTCTCAATAGCAACTGTTATGATTCCAACAATATTAAGGGCATAAGATCTTTCTCGAATTTTAGGGCTCATGCCGGCCATCTCAGCAATACCTCTGGCATGGTCACTAATGGGGACTCTATCCATCGATTGTCAACCTAGTGGCAATGGTGGGGCAGCTACAACAATACCATACTTGGTTACAAAAGAGAACCTAGCAAAAATGTTGATTGCCATAGCTAGGATAGGAATAATGACAGATTTGTATCCCATTGCAGGCCTAAAAATAGCATTAGTGGCAGCTCCAGTTAGGCAGGAATCAAAATCCTCTTGAATGGGGGGCTGTACACATTGCTGGTATAATACTCTACTACCAATCCCATAATAAGTCCAGCCCAGAAACCAAAAACAACACACAAAAAGAGATGCCAATTCGCGATAACTTCCTGGGTTCTGAAGTTGAAGATGGGATAGCAATCCAACTATCAATGGCAATTCCAACAATCATCAAAGCAGTGGAGATGATGAGTTGATTCTTTAATTAGTGATAGCTCAATTTCATTCACAGCTTTAAATTTTGAAGAAATCAGTTGCAAATAAGGTGATTATCAAATAAGCAGTGGTATCTACAAAACTGACTAGGAGGATATGACCTTGGAGTTGATTCATAATTGATTCCAAAAGAGGAGATGGAAGCAACAACCAAAGCAGCACAAGAGGACTCGGCATATGAGTTGAAATGATTAGATACAGTGTCAGCTATATCAGCAGCATTATCAGCAATCACACCACAATTATTCTGCACCCGATCAACAGAATAATCTTCAAACCTTAAGCGTGCCCATGTGATGCAATCTTGGAATGTCATGTATTTTTACTTCCCAGGCACTCAAGAACACGTTCCAAGGTGTCCTTTAACTGAGCATCACCAGCTCTGATCATAGCATTAATAAAATCTCTGGATTTGAAAGATGGGCATTAACTTCTGTCAAAGTTTTTTCAACCAATCCCTCGAACTCAAATCGAACCCATGTCAGGCAATGATCAATGTTATGTGGGAACGAATGCACAATGCATAAAGGTGCTTGTTTCTCTAGTGGGTCCCTTGAAGCGCTATAATTTTTAGTCAGGTGAGAAATAATCATCTGAGAGTTGCATTTGGCACTCAAGGTTCCTGGCTTGAAAAGAGACTTTTGGAAGCATAAGCGCCTCTGGTCAACATGAAGTCTTGCATTGACGTTGTCTAGAGCATTGACAACAGCAGTTAAGTTCTCCTATAAGTTTTGGCCTGATGTCTGCAACTCTACCATCTCTCGAGTCTTTCATTGATGAGACTGGCAATAGACACAAGCTTCTGAGCATCTTCTTCTGAACCAGCAACAGGGAGGCAACCCATCTCAGACACAAACTTATCCAAAGCTTGAAATGCCAAAAGTGGAATATTTGGGTGAATTTTGGGGGTTAATTGTCAAGGCCAACAATGGCTTGTATTGATTAGTATCCATAGAAGAAAAAGAAGCAATAGAGAGAGAGAGAGGTAGAGCAGGAGAGAAGGAAATAAATTCTATTATTTCATGTCTATATGATTTTCCAAAGTTTATTACAGACCTATATACAAGGAAATTCCTTGTCTAAACAACCTCCCAAGCTTAATATGATGCATAAATGGTTCTTTTGCCATCCCTTTCTCTGTGAAATAAAGATACGTAACAATAATCACGCAAGATCACCAATATACATGATGATCCTCGCACAAATTCAGGATATTTAAAGTTTGAACCTTCAAATGTCTGATCTGGTACGCATAATAAAAATCAACTTCCGCCATCACATCCCAATCCCAATCTACTTGGAGCGAAATATCATGAACTTCGTTTTTTTCCTCCCCTACAAATCTAAGCTAAATTGAAACGTGGCCAGAACACTGGCCGAATTTGACTTAATTCCATGTATTACCAATATAATTGCTGTAGAAACACACAATGATAGGATATAAATAAAAATGAAATTAAACTGAGAGCCATGATATTCCTGAAGCATCCTCTCATCAGTCAAAACTTTCGACAACCTAAAATAATTCATAAGTCTTAACAGTAAATATATATATAAAAAAAATCATCTAGTTCGAATAGCTTCATGAAGCAAAACAGCCAACAAAAGAGTTTGGTTTGATTTGATTCTCTAGACACGTGCAGGAGCTGCCCCAGTAGGCCGAGGTGCTTGGCCAGGTTGACCAGGCTGACCAGGCTTCGGCATGTCATCCTGAAACGTGGAAGACAAGAATTCCAATGAGTTAAACTTCAAGCAGACAGAAATTAGGACTAGAAAGTAGCCATAGGATAATTATTCACAAGACCAACTCAGACTAAATGACTTTGAAAATTCATTTCCAGAAATTACAAATCCAAAAAACAAAAAGACTTGAATGCACAAGCAAGGTACATTATCTTAAAAATGAAAATAATTTGCAAATACATAACATAGAACATGGGGTCATCTTACAATGGCATATCCAATTCCTAGTTATAAACTATATATCAATACAGATGCACATGAAAAACAGAACAATGGCATCGGAAACACCCAAGTTTCAACAAGGACAGACAACAATTATATCAAAATGTGTAACCAAGCATTTTCACCAGTATAATAAATAAAACACGACATTATCAAGCATCAATAAGAGCTAAAACATCAAAAATCTAACATTAAATCCAACAAAATAACGCAAGTAATTGAATACTGTATAATAAACAGAATCATGATTAATTACACATTGAAAGCAAGAAATAAAAGATGAGGTGGAAAAAAAGTACCCTGCGTCTAATGAAACGCTGTGGAGGCTCCCTCTTCCTGCGCTCAGAGCTAGAGCGAACCCTCACAACACGGGAGTGAATAGCACAAGAGACACAGTACTGCATCTTGACATAAAGTTTAGGCAAGACATATCCTGATAACACAACAAAGAAACATTGAAAAACACTAATCAATCACCAAATTGAGCATAATTAAACTGGTTTAGTGAGTCAGTTACCATCATAAACACAGGACTCTTGAACATCCCTAACAGCAGCTTGCTCCACTATGTTCCTCACTAGAAACCTCTTAATTGCCTTGTCCTTTAATTATTCATCAAAATTAAAAATTAAAAAACAACCAAATCAAAATCAAAGATCTTTCCAAAAAATATAATGATTTAGAGAGCGAAAAGTAAGAAAGTGTGAGTACCTTGGGACAGCATTTGCCGCAGTTGGAGCAGCGGATGAACTTAACATGTCCACGGCCGTGCTTGTTGCGTCCTCCATTCCTACGCTTGAATGTCTGCACAGTTCACAAAAAAAAACAAACAGATCTTCAAAGCAAGAAAACGGATGGAGTGTCTTATAAGATAGATGAGATCTGACGGACTCACCATGGCTAATGACGGTGGTTAGTGAAGAAGGCAGCTTAGGTATCTGGCTCTTCAGCAGGGCTGCTAGGGTTTTTTTTAAGTCGTAAGAGATGAAACAGATTGCAAAATTAGACCATTTATAGTGAGTTTCTGTGTGGCGCTACCTAGCATTCTAGGAATGATTGTTTTTATTACTATGCCCTCGCTCTTCAATGACCGGGCCGGCTTTAATTTGGGCCGAAAGGCTTTTAAGTTTTTTTTTAAAAAAAATCTCTTTCAAAATATAATAGTAGTATACAAATCTTCTAACAATTTATTAAAATTACAATTATAACAATAATATTATAGTTATAATTATGTTATTATAATTATAATTATTATACTCTTTAAAAGAAACAGGATTTTTAATCATTTTATAACAAAATTATTTTGTAGTTAAGTCGTTTAAGGTGCACCTAATAGGTTAGTAGTTATGAGTACAAGCACTATATGTCACACCTATTTTTCTAAATTTTGATAGATAATTTATCATCTATCACAATTGTTTAAAAAATATAAGGGGTTGACAACAACCCTTTTAATAAAAAAAAAAAAGATCAGACTCGTATTCGCATGGCCTACTACTAGTTGGGCCAGGAACTTGGCATGGCCCGTTGCTAAATTTTTCTTTTTTTTCTCTTTGGTTTTGTTTTACACTCTAAAGGACTTATTAGATTCATTTACTTTTAAGTTTTGACATGATTCTTAAATATTATTATAAATTTTAATAAAATAAATTCAATTATTATGTATCTAATCTTAAAATAATAATACTAATAATAAATTGTTCATAAAACTTTGATTTAAATCGGTTTTTATTATTAAAATATTTAAATATATTTTGAATATTATTTTATCATATTTATGATTTTTTTAGCTTTCAATCACATAACATATGGACATACTATTTTGATATTTTTTTGTTAACTTGCTTTAGTAATCATAAAATATTTGTTTTTTTTAATAGAAATAATTATTTCAATTAAAAACCATGTTGGCTAAGATAAATAAGAGATGCATTAATAAAAAACTTTATCTTTATGAAAAAAATTCAGAATTGTTGTATTTTTCGGGTTTAATGATAATGCCAATAATTTTTTGAGACCTAATTTTTTGTTTTAAATTTAAAAAATTTATGTCCCCCAAAACGTAGCACAATCATACAAACTAGTTATAAGCTAAACTAAAAGATACATGCAATTCACTATTTGAATTTTTTCTTTGGTCTTTGAAAATATTACACAACATGATTAATAAATTTTATTTCTTTTTAATTTTATCATTTAAAATTATGTTGACATGATTTTATATTTTAAGAGTGGTTTTGATTTGCGTACTTTAAAGCATTTAATGTGTCATTGAATATCCCAACATCAAATTAAATATTGATATTACAAAATAGAATTCTAGGTTATAGATATAAAAACTAAAACAATAAGAATCAAAATTAAAACACAAAAAAACAATATTTTTGTTTTTTAAAGTTCAAAGGGCATATAAAACTTTAGTTTGGTCTTGAAGTTTTTATTTTTGTATATTTTATCCTTTTTTTTAGGTTTTTACATTTCGATCATCAACTTAATTTTTATTATGTTTTAGTATCTACATGTTAAAAGAGAAAAGAGAAAGTTACTTAAAAAGAGAGAAGAGATAGATATAAACCTCCATTTAAAATTCTTCTAAGTTAGTAAATATGCTAAGATTAATTAGAAAAAAATAAAAAAATAAAAGAAGTGTATATTATATATGAGGGTGAAATTGAATAGAAAAAAAGTTAAGAAACATTAAATTAAAAGAAAGAACGAATATAGAGTTTAATGTATAGTTAAAAGAATTATAGGTCAAGAGTGTAATTAAGTAAAATTGGTGAGTTATAAAAGGAATAAATAGTGTTTTTTGTATAGGTGAGGAAGGAGAGGAGAAGGGAAAGTTGTGAGGAAACCCTTGAATATTCATCTTAAAAAAACCTAGACAAAGTGATCAAAAGGTGTTAGATAGAGATTAGAACAAGAAAATTAAAAAGAATCCAAGGGTTTTCTACCCTCAAAGTCATGACAAAAAAAGAAAAGAAAAGAGAGAGGAATGTGTTGGGGTGTTTTTTAAAGCTTCAAACCATTTATTTTCTTTGTATGAGAAGGTAAAGAATACATCCAAACTAGTTAATTGATGCGTCTTGATGTATTTTGAAGAATTGAAAGTGTATAGGTTTGAGATTGTTGAGATGATGGATGAATGATGATAAGGCAACCAAATAATGGATGGGTAATGATTCAATTGAATAAATTAAATGGGAATATAAGTTTTGCCATATTTAGGGTTCTAATTGATTATGAGTAAGAATAGTGTTTGGAAGAATTGATGAAATTGTTAATTGTGTTGTCTAGAATTGTATTATTTAGTATGAATGATGTGTAAATAATGTTTGATTTGAAAGATTGGAAAAGAAAGATTCACTCTTCCTCATGCTAAGTATTTTGGCAAAAAACAAAACATAAGGAAAATATTCTTGATTTAATTGATGGAATAATTTATGCTAGAATTTGTTAATAAATCTATTAGGATGGGTGAAATTGAAAATTTGATGATTGGAAAAGGAAAAATCCAATTCACCACCTCGAAGTGGTTCAACCAAATTGAATCTCTTAAAGGAGATTAATTTGTTGCTTAAATCTAATGGAAAATTAATAATTGAAGTGATAGATGAAGGAATTAACTAACGGTTTGGTATGATGTGTGTGAATTGAGAAGAAATCCACTTAACTCTTTTTGTGTATATAAAAAATAAAAAAGAAATTTATTTCATTGGTTAAGTTTACAATGGATAATTGTTGGGATGTGTTATATGAAATAATAAAAAATTGTTCATGATGTAAATTGAGTTTTGATAAAATACGGTGATTGTGAATTGTAAGGATATGATTTGAAAAGTAACATACTAATACAAGTGAAGTCGTGGATGAAATAATTTATTTTAGAATTTGTTAATGAATGTATTAAGATGGGCGAGATTGAAAATTTGATGACTGGAAAAGGAAAAATCTAATTCACCTCCTCGGGTGGTTCAACCAAATTGGATCTTTTGAAAGAGATTAATTATTTGCTTGAATCTAATGACAACTTAATTTTGTTGGATTCCTAACTCAAAAACCTATAATCCTATCAAATTTCAGTGGAAAAAGAGCTCATATGAGAGATATATGATTTTTCTAAGATGACACATGAATTCTGCTAGCAAATAAGTTTTGTGAAGAAACAAGTTCAAAATACTTCTCAAAGCATCCAAATAGACATCTTAAGTTCATTATTTTAAGTAAGATTAACTTTCAATTTTAATCTTTAATATTTGCATGTGCATCTATTTTTCACTTTTAATAAGGAAAATCAACTTTCAATTTAGTCTTTTAATTAACATTAACAACTTTTTTATATATAATTTATCAGTTTATGTATTTTTTTAGTTTATTTTATTAAGTGAAAGCATTATATTTCCATTCTCAATTAAAATATCTCATGATATAAAAAAAGCATCCATAATGTCAACATTTTCTTCTCTCATGATAGAAATTAACTTAAAATCTTATATGTAGTGTAATTTAAGCACATTAGCTAGTAATCCCTTAAAATATTATAACAAAAGCTAAATAGTGTGAGGAAATCACTATAGATCAAGAGACCTATTATTGTGGATTGTAATGATAGTTTCACTTTCAATTTCTCATCTTCTCACGAGACATTTCTTTGGATTTCTTTTTCTTTCATAGTGAATGGGTGGCGCTCGTGCCATTAAAGAGGCATGTATGACGCTTTCTGATGGCCAAATCTGGCCATCAGCCGTCTCATTGAATGCGCAACCGTGCCCTCTTCCATATGGTGTTGTGCGTGTAAATAGATAATGGTTGGATTGCTGTCAATGATTGATTGTTTGTATTTTTTTTCTTTTCTCTCTCATGACAACTAAAATACACAATTGTCCTCTTTATTTATTGTTTGTCAAATCAAACATGTTTGTCATACCCATACGCCTTGGGTCTGGCAAACCACGCACCTTGGGTCTGGCATGATTTGCCAGACCCAAGGCGTTTGCGTGTTGTCTGGGTCTAGACCTAAGCGCTAGGCCTAACAACTATGTCAGACCCACATCTTGTTAGACCCAAGCACCTGGATCAAAAAATTTAAAATTTTTCAAAAGCACACTTAGACTGCAAAAACAAACACTACCTCATTCAAGCAAGATTTTTCATTCATATGCAGTAGAACTTAACTACAAACTCTTTTTTGTTTATGCAACTTATTTTATAAATTTATTATATTCGAAGAGGAAATAATAGAAAAAAATGTTGAGTTCTAAGTGATTTATTTCAAGTCTTCAAAAATAAACTTTTTTTTTGTATGCACCATGGATAAAAATATTATTTTTATGTTTCTATCCAAGTGTTGGACAATTTTTTAAAGGATTCATGCTTTTTTAAATTTGAGGTGTTGTTGCATGATCTAATTGTCAAAGTTTATTACAAGGAGAGTTTATTCTATATTATAACTATTAGTATATAGGAAAATTTAAAATATACGATGATAAGATAGAACTTTTAAACTTTTGAATTGATACATTATGTTGTAGGAAAAGAAAATATTGTATATGTAAAAGACTTATTGTTTTTTTACTATCTTAATTTGTGTAATTTTATAGATAATTTCTTCACTAAAATTAGAGATTAATAAAAAAAATTTGAGTGAATTTTAGGGATGCGTGTAATTAATATCCTAAAATAAAAGAAAAATATATAAAAAAGATAAAAATATATTTGGTTTAAAAGACAAAGATGAAAATACAAAATAAATATATTTTTAGAATAATTATAAGTAAATTCCTATATTTAAAAAAAAAAGCGCATGGGTCTGGCATGGTTGCCAGACCCAAGCGCTTAGGTCATGCCAGGCCCAGGCGCGGGTTTGGCATGATTGTCAGACTCAGGCACTCAGGTCTGGCTTTTTTCTTAACAATACATCAGAAATTCACAAGAAATTATTAGTTCAATATCCTGAGACCATTCAACATATTTGCATGAGTACCCAAGATACTTGGGTCTGACAACCATTTCAGGCCCAAACGCCTTGGTTGTGGCACTCATGCCAGCAAAAGCGCATTGAGTCTAGCACCCATGCCAGACCCAGGTTATTTAGGTCTAGCAACTATGTTTGGGTCTGACATGGTTGCTCGACCCAAGGGCCTTGGGTCTGGTATTAAAAAATAAACGCATGGATCTAACATGGTTGTCAAACCTAGTCGTTTGGGTCAAAAATAAAATTAAGAAATATTAAAAAATAATAGTGCAAAAACGAACCTAAATCTATATTTTGAAATTTTAAAGATCAATTAACTGATTTTATTGAACAAGAGAAGAAGGGAATAAATTATAATTAACGGTCTCAAGCTCACTTTTTACTGTCTAAGCATAAATATCAGATCCAAGACGCTTAGGTCTGGCATTCAAAAATAGAAGCATGACTCTGTCATGGTTGTCAAGCCTAGATGCTTGTGTCAAAAATAAAATTTAAAAATAATAGTGCAAAAAAAAAAAACCTAAATCTATATTTTGAAATTTTAAGGATCAATTAACTGGTTTTATTAAACAAGAGAAGAAGGGAATACATTATAATTAACACTCTCAAGCTCACATTTTATTGTTTAAGCTTAGTTATTAAACCTAAGGCGCTTGAATCTGACATGGTTGTAAGACCCAAGGTGTTTGGGTTTGGCAAAGAGTTGAGTGGAGGTTTAAAAATTAAACCATTTGGTTAGGTTTAATAAAACTATTAAAACATTCTCCATACTCTTAATATTTTTTTTATATTTTTTTAAAATTAATATTGACCCGTTGCAAAGCGCGAGTCAATATACTAATATTACTTATAAATAGTTTTTATTTGATGACAAGAGTATTCTCACATCAACTCGGAGGTGTTTTATTTTTTCTAAGTTGTTTTATATGTTTAATTTTCTTATTCACTCACCTTGTTCTATTTTGTTTTTTTGTTTTTTTTTTAAGTTGACATGCCTTGATAGTTTATATGTTATCAATATGTTGTGTTTAAAATTTTCCATGTTTTTTCACCTTCTAATTCCCTGAATATGATGTTTTAAAAGAATGTATATGTTCTATTTGTCCCTAAAATGGATTAAGCAATTTAATGAGTTTATTCACTAATTCATATTATTTTTTCTCTTCAATTGACATGAATTCAAGATATACAACAAATGGTTTGGATTGGTGACGGGCTTCACCTAGCACGTGGCTTTGAGGCTATAAAAAGATGGAAGTAGGTATTTTTTCATGACTAGTGTCGTATCTTGTCTTTGGATAGCATTAGAGAAATTAGCTTGGTAAACTTGAAGTTAAGGCCTAATTATTACTTTCATGCAGCCTTTGCTAGTAAGTTAGAGTAGTTTAGCTCAAAATAACTTAGGTTTTTTTTTATTATTATTAACATAGGTGTTTGGATCAGTTTACGCGTTTCTTAACTAATTCCATGAGTTCTGAAGTTAATGACTATATAAACTTTCAGTGGCCCTGAAGAGACTCGAACTCATAATCATTGAGGAGCAAATTCAAAAGCTAATCAGTTAAACTACCCGTCAAAATTAACTTAGTTTTTTTTTTCTTTAGCTCACATCCAACAATCCAAACATGGATGGCATTACATGATTCTAACGATCAAGGGTCATCAGTTTTTGTCCTAACAGATTACCAATAAAGAGGAACTTTAGGTGAAACCCTTTGGCTAATGTAATAATCACCATATGATGTCTTGCTTAACTCTTAACAACATTATGCTTTCCAAAAGTTTAGGTTATAATGACCTAAACTAATAAATAGGATGAGCTACGGTCATCCCTAATTTAGCTTTAAATCATTTACTCAAAAAGACTTTAGATTTGACATAAAGTAAATCCATCAAATAAGTTGGACAATAAATGGTAAAGACTTGGTTGTGTTTGTATTTGCCTTTTCCTTCTTATCATGCTGATGATGGGAGCAGCTCAGTAACCATTCACTGTGGATGCCTGGAACTAGACTGAGAGCTTGCAGAGCAAGAGGGAAGAACAGAAAGCAGCTGATAAAGCTGCTGGTATTGATTTGCCTAGATGATGAATCTCTGGTACAGTGCGACTGATTTTTGTATGCCTTGCCTAAGTTTACTTATTCAATTTACCGGCAAGTAGCTGTCACTTGGGCTTGATGACCTGATATATAATTCTCCTTTTGGTGGTTACAGCTAGAAAACAGAGTTTCTCCTCTGCATGCTTTTTTAAAGGACAGGCATCATGATCTTATTCTAGATGTCTGTATTTTTCCCTTTTATTTTTATGCATCTATTATTTATTATTTATTTTGATTGATTTATTTGCTTGAAACAAAGCGCATCATTGTTAAGGAATCCCACTCATGCTGAATAAAGTCACCAGCAGATATTCTTTTTCTTTCTGATAGTTAGCTCTCTCTTGGTTTGGTTCATAGTTCACTGCAAAGATATTCTGAAGCTCTGGAGATTATAAATCTCACCCAGAGATTGCTTATACAGTGATAGATGATATGTTTATTTTCTATTTATTTTGTTCTCCATCTTCAGGAACTGCCTTGATCAACTTGACCCTTGGATTTAGACTCCAAACAAAGCACAAGGCTTAGCATTCCTCTATAATAACAGAGAACAGCCATGTTGGGTTCATTGCTGTATACAGGGGGAGGAAAACATAACAATTAGCCTTTTATTAAAGCGTCTACTTTGCTGCTGAGATTGGGTTGGTTTCCATTGACAACCAAATTGCAAGAGCTTTACTCATTCGATCTTGCTGGTATTTCTAATTGACCACCTACAAGCTAATGCAACAGTTGGGTTCCTGGCATCAGTTTCAATGCTGTTTGCTGGCCATTATGTGTTTGTTGCTTGTTATTTATTTCTGTCTCTCATCACAGCAACTTAACTTTAGCCCCTAATTCCATTACCTTTCCTACTTGCCCACAGTTCCATTGTTCTATACATATACGATCTGCCACTTTCTAGATTTTGCTGGGCTCTATTACCCTTCTCAATTAGTTCTTGTTGATGTGAAAATATATGTTATTTCGCTCTTGTTTACTTGTGCTTGCTGATAATGGGTGACCTTAGAGAAGGCACCATCCAATATCTTTTATGAGAGTTCTATTGGTGCTCCAAACAATGACACTGAACAAAGGCATTTATGATATTGAGAAGTCGTGTCTAAGAAGAGCAATGTGAGTGGAGAAGGGAGATCTTTTGGTTAACATCTTTTGGTTCCATGGTGGACTCTCGACCCACCCAATGAAGAGGATTGTCAGAGTATTATAATGGGAAAGGCAAGTGTGAAAGACTTGGAGGAAAAAGAACACCCATTGAACCAGCATGGGTTCATGGCAAGAGAGATGTATGAAAGGCCCATGGCACAAATTGCTTCAACAGAGGTAGAGGGCCAGGGGAACCAGCAAGAACAACCAAAAGAAGCAGACCAAAACCTCCCTTCGTTCAAGCCATAAACTTTTAGCAAAGTTTAATGGCCATGAAGTCTTGCTAATTTCGTTGATGTTTGTCTGAGATTCAATTCAGAGGATTTGAACTAGTTGCTAAACTATACTGCGGGATTAAATTCTGAATTTAGTCACTGTTTTGTTCAACGATGCCTTTCTTCTTTCTTTATTTGTTGATATTCTATTAAACTAGAGTGTTTGCTTGATTCCAAAATGCATGTTTTTGCATTTTTGTACTTGTTATAAGCATAATATTAGATTAAACCCACTGGATAGCACTGTTGTTTTCAGACTTTCTTGACCGAATTGAATTTTAGTGCGCGCGCGCGCGTATCCGGCTTTTGTATTTAACTATTTAAGGGGGATTTTTTTAATAAAAAAATTCACTTTAAAGTTATGATGTTTTTAGTTTCCTCCAAGAAATAATAAATCCCCATTAAATTAATATAGCTATAGCTAGGCTGTCGTTCACGTTTCCTTTTCAAGAAAGTAATGGAGTTCATAACTGGATTTAATAACTTCATCAATTATAAGAGTTTTAATAATAATATATTATAATTTCTTCAACTAACACTACGTAATGATCAACTTCTCTGTAATTAATAACAGTTGTATGGAAATTATGCTGTTAATTTCTTTTCTTAATGGAAAATGTTCCATTAATTATAACTCACTGTAAACCAAGCTTTTCTAAGAGATCCTTTGGCGCTATAGAAAGAGGCTCTGCAAATAATATATAAAGAATAAAGAAATTATAATTTTTTTTTATTTGGATGGTTTAAGAGATATTTACACCATATGATTATTGTTTTTTTTTTTTTTTGCTTGAGTGCAAATTGTGTAGGGTCCAAGCAAAAATGATTAGGTTTGATAAAAAAGAAAAAAACCTTAAAGGAAGTATTGGGTATACACCATAAGGCAAGGCCCATGCATGCATCACGGGTACCAGGCGTTGTGCCTTAGCTTAAGGGTGCCAAACGTTTTCTTGAGCTCAAAGGCACCATGTGTCTGGGATCAACCATGATGTTTGAGCCTATGGGCACCAAGCAAGCACCTAGTGTGGAGCGTTGAGCGAGGGGAGTTGGGTGTTGGTCAAGGGAAACCAGGTATGGGTCATCATGTGCGGGACACCAGTTGAGGGGAGCTAGGCAAGGAGCGCTGGGTACAGGGTACCAGGTGAGGGGAGTGAGGGGCCAGTCGAGGGGATCGAGTTGCGCACGAGGAGCCTGATCAAGGGGAGACAAACGCAGGGTGTTAGGCATGGGGTGTCTGTCAAATAAGCCGAGTTAGGGGAGTTAAGGGCCAGTTAAAGAGAACCAGGCACGGGGCACTAGGTGTTGTTTAAGGGGAGTCAAATACGAGGTTTGGGTTCAGTAAAAAATCCTAGGGGATCAAGAGTTGGGCAAAGCTTGGGCCTAAACTTGTTTCTAGGTCCTCTCTTATGCCCAAACTATCATAAAAATGGGCTAAGATCAACAAGTTGTTTGAAAAAAATACTAATAATCTCGATCCATCACTAACCCCTTCAAGTCCTTGGAATATAAAATATGTGAAGACTTAATTACTAACTTGGTTTCTTGAACAAGATTATAATTCTTTTTATCTAAACTATTTTGATGTAGTTTGAACTTATAAGGGTCAATACATAAGGAGAATTCTTTGGTTTCCCCAACATGAGGTAAAAAGGAATCTATAAAGGAACCACTATTTTAGAAAAAATTTAGAAGGCCAGGGAAACTATGAAGGAAACCATATTTAGAAAAAATTTTAGGAGGTGGAGAGGAACCATATCGGAGGAATTAATACTTAGAAAAATTTCTAAGATGCTAAGGGAAACCATATTAAAAGAACCCATTCTCTAAAAACTTTTTAGGAGATAGAGGAGAACCCATGAAAGAACCCATACTATGAAGGGTCATCCTCAATGATAGCGTGAGGCCTAGATGCTCCCTAGAGAGTCGTACTAATTCGAGATTACAATAGAGAGTAGGAGACTCGAGATCATCATTGGATATAGCATAAGGCCTGGAAGCTCCACTAGAGAGTCATGCCAATATAAGATCACATTAGGGAGTAAGAGACCCGTGGTTATCCCTGGGGATAACGTGTGACCCAGAAGCCCCACCAGAAAGTCGTGCCAATCTAAGATTGCATTTGAGAGTGGGAGACCTATGGTCATCCATGAAAATAACATGAGGCCTGAAAACCCCATTGCAAAGTCATACCAATACAAGATTGTACAGATGAGTGGGAGACCTATGGTCATCCTTAGAGATAGCATGAAGCCTAAAAACCTTATTAGAGAATCGTGCTAATTTGAGATTGCACTAGAGATAAGAAGATAATAAATTGATAATAAGGATACAATGTACTTTATTTCTAAAACAAATTTACTTTCTTATCCACTATAGCATATTTTGAGATAATCTGAGAGCCAAGCGTGAGGGAGATTCTTTCCTATCATGTATTGGAGATGGTAGGTGTTTACCTTGACTACCTAGATAACTTTTAATGGTTCATCCTATTTTGATTCAAATGAGTGGTAAACCTTTAGGATACACCAAATGCCCATAGGTAAGTCCCTCATAGTTTTTCCTTGAGCTTTGATTTCTCTTAGGAGAATAATTCCACTTAGAAGGTTCTTAAGATTGACTTTCCTTGTAAAAATAAAGAGGTACATGTTGTAGCATATTTACCTTTCCTACTCGTATATGATTTTTTATGACTTGCTTCACTTTGAGCAAGCTTCAGTCTAGTAAGATATAAATTTTTCTCCATAGATCATGCTCATTTACTCTATATATCAAGGCCTTGAGACCACTAGCTTAAACAACTCTTTCACCTTGAGCATCTCCTTACTAAACCTCTTCAAATATGCTCGCGTGGGTAATGCCAAATAGCTCCATAGAGCTTCTCTTGGTAGGTATACTAGTGCTAAAATGTGTCATTAGCTAGGCAAAAAGGTCACTAAAGCTACCACTGAAATCTAGCTCTAAATTGTTATACTAGGCGTGCACAAACTCTTAGAAAGTTATGAGGAGTAACTTATACATCTCGTTGCTATCCTAGATGACATCCCCAAGCTACTTCGCATGTTTTGCAATGCTCTTTAGGATCATTAAGGCCATTTTAGTTGTCTATACTGATTTTTTTAGAAATATAGTCTTAAGGGATTCAAGTTTCAATACTTTTCTAGATAAGGAAAAACCTTGCACCCGATAGGGGTTGTGGACATTCTTTTGAATGCATTTAAATACCGACTATCTCTTGGTATTTTATCTGATGAGCTTTAGGGACCCCAAAAAGTCTACTGCAGAATGACGAGATAGGTAACTGATGGGCTTTAGGGACCCCAAGAGTCTAGTGTAGAATGACGAGATAGGTAACTGATGCCCCTTTTATGGTAGGCATGAAGCATGCTTGGAGACCCATTCTATGTGTGGGTATCGCATTGCTATAAACTACATCTGGAGGGATTTAGTGAACACGAAGGCAAAACACTCTCTTGAATGTCATTTTGCCCGGACTCCTTAGGGAAATGTAGTTGCCTACAAGCGCTGGAAGCAGTCAATAACGGTGGCACTGGGGCTCTAAGTGTTGCTGAATGTGCAAAAACTTATTGGGGGTAACAAGGGCTGATTTTGACTTTGACTTATCAGTACTGTCCGAGTGAGGAGTTGCACTTGATTCATGAGCTGTTGGAAGTCTTGTTGATTAAAGGTGCCTAGGATGGTGGGGATGTCCATCACACATCCTGCTCAAGTATATCTTTATTATTTGTCATGGATGGCTTAGAAATGTTAGAAACAAATTAAAAAAAAAGAATTAATAGCTTTTTGATCATTTCTCACAGAGAACACCAATTAATGATATTCTAAAATCCAAAATGCTTAGGAATAAGGCTTTTGTGGTTGGATAATGAGTTAATAACTTAGTTCTGTAATATGATCAATTTTGATTAGCCGAGATGAGTTGTTGCTTGATGTGTGAAGATAAGTATTTGCAAAAAGTTCTATTTAGTGGATTTAAAGACTCTTAGATGTTTAAATACATATCTTTGTAGAGAGTGCAATAATATTTTATAGAAAAAAGAGACTTCAGAAATAATATGTACAAAATGGAAAAATTATGAGCCTGATACCTAGGTGATTCAAAGGATATTTATAGTCCATCAATATTGTCTTTTTGCTTGAGTTGAGGGGTTAAAGAGTTATTTTTCCATGATAGCATTAATGAGAGATAAATATCTCTTACATAAACATTAATAAAATAAAAAAGTGGTAGGTCATGAAAGACCTAGAGATCCAAATTGAGTAGGGTGTAGGCAAAAATAATTGGGTTTGATAAAAAAAACCCATGCGAACAAGTGTTATGTCCAAGCCATAAAGCAAGGTCTAGGCATGCGTTTGCGATTGGGCTTAGGCATGGTGTTCAAGCCCGCTGACACTAGGCACGCGTGTGGCACGGGGCTCCAGGAGTCCGGTGAGAGGAGTCGGGAATTGGTCAAGAAGAGGAGGGCATGAAAAAAAATAATTATATATCCTCATTCATCAATATATAAACATTAATGTATAACAAACACAAACACTACGGGTTTCATTCCCAACATTGCATGCTTTGAAAATTAAGTTCAAATGTAATGACAATTTCAAAATTAGCTTGGTTTTGAGACAACCTTATTAGTGATAATCATTCGAATACTGGAGGATAGGGTTAACCAATAAACAAGAAATCTTGAGATAAAGATTCCTTGGAGCCACAAAAGTACAAAGGACATTGAAAGAAAATAAGGCAGTAGCCTAGCTAGGTGATGCTTCAAGAAACGGAGTCCAATGAATTGGGAAGTTTGAATGACCTCTGCACACTTGGCAGTCCCTCAGTGTCGTTGTATTGGTCTCTAACTATTCCCTAAATGCTGTTTCCATTGCTAAGAACCTTGTTTCTCATGTTGGCCTTGCATTGTTGCACCTCATTCAAACTTCATCTATTTTAGTATAATGATGTTTGACTTATGGTTTTGCTTTTCATCAATCAAAATAATCTACAAAATACTACAAAACACAATAATATAATAATACGAGAGAAAGTGCAAGCATCATTCTTAGAGAGATAACGTGGGGTTTACCTAGTTTTGGAGATGTTGCTTTCTAGTCAAAGAAGTTGGAGACAGCTGCCCCAGCATGCTGACAAGCCCCACTTCTCTTCTTTTATTATTTGCTCCTCCACTTGTGAATGCAAGCCATGGTCTTGTTTCTATATATCTATGATCCACGGCTGAGAATCGTGCAAAATCACAGGTCAGAGATTCGTCCTCTGTTTGATAAGAGTATTATATGTAAGCTTTCTACCTTGCTTTCCTAAAATATCGTGAGACAGAGGAAGGTGTTTGTGGCCGGTCTCTGTCCAGTAAAATGGATGCATCAAGGGCCCGGTGAAGTTTGTTTAATTTGACTTTGTTACCAAATTGCACTTGTTCATGCCTTCGTACTTCCACTTTGCCATTTCCGTTCGTTGCTCCAAATTTAATTTAGGAAAAATTAATTGCGAGCGATTGCATTTTCCCTTCGTAGCTTTTGAGATCACAAGCGGTGTATAATATTTATAATACAATCTTCCATTGCGGGGGGGATTAGGCACTCGAGGTAAGAGTGCCCTCGTAAGGTTACTTAGCAGAGTTCGGGACAAAAATAACCGACTCAAAATCAGCAATAGTCAGGAATAAAACAGGTAGATCAACTCAATCTAAAACTAGTAAGAGACCGACCCGAAGAAAATAGAGAAAAGAATTAAAAAACCTAACAATAATAATGGAGTCATGGTTAACCAATTAAAGTTATATAGTTTAGTTTTTAGGTAAGTCGTTGATAACCTTTTAAATCACTTAATTACTTAACTTAAGTAATAGAGTGATTTAAAAGATTCTCGTAAATACTAAACATATTGGACTACAACCTTACCTAATACCTAAGTTTAAATTCCTTTCTAAAAATCCAATAACAAAGAAAAGATAAAAAAATAATTTTTGTTTTTTAATAATTTGGAGAATTAAAGCTAAACTTCCTTTTGTTCTTCCCGAAAAGAACTTTCACTTTTTAAATCTATTTTTAAAAAACTAAAAAAAAATTTAGAAAGTAAAAAAAAATGGTTTTCTAACTCTAACAATTTTAAAAGAAAAAAGAGAACTATTTCTACTTTTATCGAAAGAAAAAAAACTGGTTTATCAAAAGTATTCTATTTCTAAAAAAAATAATAAATAAATTTTCAAAATAAAAAAAAAATTCAATTCTATTATTTGGATTTAGAGAAGTATATAAATTAAATGAAACTAAAAACAAAAAAAATTCACCAATCAATATTCGTTTGGATTTAGAGAAGTATATAAATTAAATGAAACTAAAAACAACAAA
>Ga0325411_1002384_pt1 | contig 21255 bp, 9 predicted proteins | sample PopdelMetagenome_13_FD_206181 | JGI IMG/M metagenome (GOLD analysis project Ga0325411, IMG submission 206181) | Populus deltoides microbial communities from Bellville, Georgia, United States - Xylem-PdIQD-R4 | ecosystem: Host-associated > Plants > Phyllosphere > Stem > Wood/Secondary xylem...
ATATTGTTATGTTTTCTTTTAAATATTATTATATTTTCATAAGTTTTAGATATTATTTGTTACACACCATAAATCTCTAACAAGTGAATTAATAAGGAATTGTAAACTTTGTATGAAGTAAAATGAATGAATCAAAGAATTCAAAATAAGACTTTTTTTAATTTTGAAATCTGATTTCTTATTAAATCATATTTTAGACAAGTTATGAGATTTTCAATAAAGAAATCATAATTTTGTAAACTTGTTTAAAAAAATATGATATTTAGGCATAAACACATGATGCATAAATTAGATTTCAGAGTATGGTTTGTCACTCTTATCTGTAAAAATATCCCTATAGAATAATTTTTTTAAAAGTTCTATCTCATAATATATAATTTTTTATTTGTTAGGAAGGGTTTAAGTAAGACTATGTTTCCTTCGTGCTTGCATTATTAATTGAAGAAACAATCCATGAATACAAGCGTTTGAAAGGCTCATGTGTTAGTGAATAAACATAAGGGTACACAATGAAAAAAATAAGAATTTAAAATTTAAAATTATTGTAAAATTGTAAAAGTGATAGTAAAATCATGATTTTACCTGATTTTATATTATTTTAGTTCAATTTTATTATTTTTTAATTTCTACATAATTTTACACTGGATTTTAAGAACCTTTCCCAATGATTAATAATAAATGATATTGTATATAATTACTGGAAAGATTCAGAGTTTAATGAACCATTAAGGTTGTTACCCTAAAATAATTTGTCGGTAAGAAGGTTACATGGGATTCTTTACAACAACTTATGATCATTTCTTCCTGTTCTTTATTTGATTAAGTATCTGAGCCAACATTGGATGCCTAGCCTAGCTAGCTAACCCTAAAGGAACATGCCATGCCGTGGATATGGTTGCATTTATGGGATCATAGCGCAGGACTCTTTCATCAATGTAAATGAGATTGTTTGGAAAGTAATCTCATGAAAGATCAAAGCATATTCCACAAAGCTAGCATTACTCTCTTTTCATTTACTGGTCCTTTCAATTTCTAATGCCTTTGATCTGTCTCTCCATGTATCTATATATAGTTTTTCGAAAATAAAAAATATTTTGTTTAATCACAAAGAATTAGGAAATATTAAATATATATGCACAGGAATTTTTAAAATAAATAATTAATATTCCCGAATACCGCCTATTCATTCGCTACCCTCCTCTCTATTTGCTTTAACACACGCAACCCTCTCTATTCCCATATGTATTATCTTTAATTTATTGGTTGGTTTGTATTCTGTCCTCCAATTATTCAAAAACTAGAGGCGGTAGGACCATTATATACTGTATATAGTTTAGATCTCGACATATTTTTCGTCGATATAGTAACTTCATGTTGCATTATACTACTGGAAGAGTAAATGCAAGCACTGATCATAAAGGTTAAAAAACATAAAATAATAATATATTTCATTGCTTAGAAACTTAGGAACATGATGAGGAAGGGATTAGAATCATCAAAAGATTCAAGATACCTTCTTCCTTGATACATTTATTAAGTGCTTATATTAGCAGCACGATAATAATTTAAAATAGATGACAACTAGAATAATAAAATAAAGGGTAGAATCACTGGTTTTGATTCTTCAATCAAAATCAGTGCTCTTTTGAAATTATTTAACCTGTGACAGCTAGAGCTAGCTCATGAGTGGAGCATAGTAATAGGAGGAGCAGATAGCAGTGAATCTATATTGCTGCGGAAACATGAAGTTCGTAGAGCTATAGCTCACTGGAGCTTCATGTTTTTCATCCTGCATGTCAAAACAAAAAGATCAGCACATTTAGTCCTCTCTTGTGATCGATAATTCTAATTAATATATGGTTATTGTTACTATTTATTTATTTATTTATCTTTGTGGGGGGTCATTAAGTTTATGTTGTTGTCCAGAAATTATGTTTTGCCGTGGCTCAAACTCGTGAAAGAGAAATACCACTGAACTACTGAACTGTAAGCTTTTAAGTTTGAAAGCTATATATATATATATATATATTTTGCTTGTTAAATTCATAATTTAGTTGTCAAAATCACTCCATCGAAGCCACGTGAAAAGTGCTTGTGGGGTCTCAAAAAAATATAATTTGAGAGTTAATTTGCAAATAATTTCCTACAATATCTTATTATTCTCTGATAGGAATATACTTTCTGCATGTAATTTTAACCATTTAAGGTCAGTCTCCATAAACTTTTATTCCTGTCGATGGAACCGTGATTTTGGTTTGGATTGTAGATGCACAGTTTTTTACATTTGAAAATCAATATATATATAGGTGGTTTTGGCTCTCAAAAAGCAAGAAAAATTACTCCTAAAAGAATATTAATACTGTTGAGCAATCCCTTCTAGAAGTGTAAAGCACTAATAAAGAGTTAGAGAATCCATGTAAAGTTAGAGAGTTAGAAAGCAGTAGTGACTCCATGACAGTTCACTTCATTAGATTCAGGTACCTTAATCGTGGCATGACATGGTTAGCTATAAAGTCTTTGAGTAGCTAAATATGCATTTGTTGTTGTGATTTTACTTTGGCTTTATAAACTGCTATATATATACATCTTTTCCTCACCAGTCTTTGAGTGGCCATTTGCCCCGGTAGTCCTGTAATTAGGGAAGGGAACTCGGCCTGACTCAATATGCTTGACATCCTCCACGAGGAGTTCGTAATGCCTTTTCACTTCTTCAGCAGTTTTTCCATCAACTGCCCTGGCTACATTATGCCAACGGTCGGGTGTGTCCCTGTCATAAACAGCCAAAGCCCTTTCAAAGGCTTTGTTCTGCTGAGCAGTCCACGAGCCCGAACCGCGAGAGGACACGGAGCTTGATGCCATTTGTTTGAATGATGTTTTGGTGTAGGTTATGGAGAGGCTGGCTGCAAGGGCAAGAGATGATGAAAAGGGTGATTAAAGGGAGTTTAAAAGAGAAGAGATTGCAAGTCAAGAGGATGATATGTGCAATAGAGGTGGCAATGCCTGCTCTTTATAGGCGGAGGTGAAGGGGGTGATGGGGTGGGGTAGGGCTAGTTGCAAAGAAATCTAGCAAATGCAGTAGAATTTTTAATGATTTGTCTCCTTCGGAACCACAAAATATTGAAGCGGAGCAACAACGTAGGAGAATCAGTATCTTCAATGATTAATTAACAACACAATTAAGTCCTTGTCTATCTCTATAATACACATCATATGATAGAAAATATAACATCTAACATATAATTAAGTTCTAACCATTGTCAATTCATACACTAATAGAACAAACATCACTAATTACCAAAACAAGTGGAGCTAATCCTCTCGTATTTTGCCAATAAACTTAGTTCCATCAAAATTCACGTGGTTTAGTTCGCTAGGAACTTTCTTATGTTGTTGAACCAAAGGGTAATTATATTGATTGTTTTTTGATACATAAAATGAGTATAGATAGGCTATCTCGAACTTATGGTATGATACATCACCCAATTATTTCAGGCGAGCTAAAGGTTGGAATATCTCAGCGGGTAGTGCTAAATGTAGAGTTGCAACCAAATAAAACTACAGTTTCACGACTCTAAACATGACTATCTTGATGATGCAAACAAGCGTTTTGAACCATTGGACCAACTCCAAGTTAGAATTAAATTGAGTTAGAACCTTAAAAGATAAATTCCAATAGAGAAATAGAGAACAACATAGTGGAAATCCCTGGTAGGATTCTGCACCTGTTGAGATTTTATGTCGATTATCACTCTTTCCCTGTTTTATTCTCTACCCTTAACTTGCACAGAGGGCTCTGAGTTAGGTGGTCCAACACCAAGCTAAAGCCACAACCAGACCTTACAATTTAACCTTTCACGCGCGCACCACAACCCCATATTTTTTCCAATTCAGAAAGGATTAACTGCTGAAAAAAGATCCCTCGTGTTCTGTTTCATTATTATGGAGATGATCTTATAAGTGTACTACGTCCTGAACAACATTCCAAGCAAAACAACTGGCTGCTTTGTACCGTACAATGATTAAAAGGTCATATGCTCCCTTTTTATAGGGACAAATTAGTCCATTAGCATGCAAAAATACAAATTGATGACGAAATAACACAATAGCAAAACAACTTTTTTTTTATGGACAAAATAGCATATTTTTACGGCGGTTCACAACCATGATATTTAATCAAATTTTCTTACAAATTAGTTGATTGTTTTACATTAATCAATTTCACCAGCAGGCTGGTTAATATTGAAAAACAGAAGTAAACTTTTATGTGAATGGTAAATTTTAAAGATTTTAATTGTAGTATGTTTTTTAATCTACAAGTTAGACAAAAATATATTTTTTAACGCATAAAATATATTTGGAAAAGATTCATAAAAAATTATAGTTTTTATATGAACCGGTCAACCGATTTAAACAACTAAATCAATTTGCCGACCGATTAAGCTAGCTGATTGATAATGAGGCTACTGCCCCTCCTAGCAACAAATTTCCCCAACATCTAAATCTAGCAAAAAAAAATTGTTTTTTTATGAGATTTATTATTTACTTTGTTAATTTGACATTTAATTTAGTTAATGATTTTAGAAAGTTAATGATTTTATAATTTTAACAAAATTTGGACAAAGTTTCGTCTATATAGAAACTACACTTCAAATTTTTTCTCTTTTAAAAAAACCCGTAAAAATCTACAATAATCAAACTCAACATATTTTTACATTTTATTATCACATGTAGCCCTACAAATGCAAAAATGAAAAAACATACATACATGCAAAATGAATCTAAAATACTTAATAATACAACATTCAAGTAATTAAAATCTCAAAATATATAAACATGACTAATATAATTATGTTTATGTTGTCTACTAGAAGATTTGGGCTCCTCAATAACACGAGTTGATCCAACTCCTACATCTGTCAGAGTAGTCTCATCCTCTACCACATCATTATCAAGAGTTAATCTCTCAAAGATTTCAAGTCTAGTGCGGCAAACATTGAACCACTAGGATGTATAAGTGTAATTGTAATATCCTATATCGACGGGTGAGGGTTTGGTAGTTGGTCTTATTAGTAGTGCTGGTTGCTAACATGTTGTACGCGTTTTAAGGTGTCAGGCTCAGAAGTGGGCTCGCATCACCAGGAACAAAACCGTGAGGGCGGTAAGGCCCAAAGCAGATAATATACAGCATGTCGGGCCGGACTGTTACATTTGATATCAGAGCCAACCTCACTGGCTGTCTGATTGTGCCGACGAGGTCGTCGGGCTCCTTAAGGGGGGGGATTGTAATATCCCACATCAACGGGTGAGGGTTTGGTAGCTGGCCTTATTAGTAGTGCTGGTTGCTAATATGTTGTACGCGTTTTGGGGCGTCAGGCTTAGAAGTGGGCTCGCGTCACCAGAAACAAAACCGTGAGGGCAATAAGGCCTAAAATGGACAATATACAGCATGTTGGGCCGGGCTGTTACAGTAACTTTCATTTTCTTTGTCAATATTACAAAGCATTAATGCAGCCTCTCAACCCTCTCATAGCATGAAGTCAACCTGATATTAATAAAACATTAATGTTAAATTAAAAGATTAATACATAAAACCTAGTGTTTAACATATATTAATTATAAAGAAATTAGATTACTTATGATATTTTGAATTCGTTTGGCATATTGTTCATATTGCATGTATCCAGGTGGAAGAACCTGCTCTGGATTCGAACTAATGACTTGACATGTGATATCCATGTACCAAATCAAATACTCAACATCTGTAATCATATGATACATCTCTGTAAATATCTCATTTCTCTATGCATCTCATTGTGATACATAAGCTCCATTGTAGCTTAACCAGTTGTAATAATCATTTTTACCCTAATAAGTTATAGGGTGCAAAGCATCACTCATATTGATATCGACTAAAATATGATGTTTGTAGCTGAATTGGTGCATTACCCGATCTAGGCAACGTAGCTAGACCATCTCAAAAAATATCAACTATACCACTAATGTCCACATGTTCATCCTATTAACGCAAATAGCTGGAGCAACCACCAATTTCATCCGAGTAAAGTGTTCTTATGACCTTTAAAATAGAAGTTTCTTAAATACTAAACAGATATAATTCAGTGAAGTCAAGTATTTTATTTAACAAATGACTCAAAAAAATACTTGGATAGCATGTTATCTGTCTAGCTCGCTTAGATAAAATGTCAATACAAGTGTTGGATTATTTTCAATACTCTATCAGCACACCACCTAACATTACAAATATATTAGTTTAATTGTATTTTTAAAAGTTACAATTAGATAATATAAATTTGCGTCAATATTGCAAAATACCTGCATCCTAGTGGAAGTTGTAGTGTAACCCCCATTGTCTTGTAGTCATGAGTGACAATCTGGATATGTGGGTTCAGCCAACAAGAAGATGCTCCCGAAACTATAACTATTATTAAATAAAAATGAGTTGATTATTTATTATTAAGAATAAATATTTTAAATGTAAATTGTTATAACCTTATTTTCCAAATCATACCTGAAGAAATATTAAATGTCCACCTGACCTGTTTGGCCCTCTTCATGCATGCATGACATAGATGTATGTACAAGCATGTCAAAACAGCAGATCCCTAGGTATATGTGGTGATGACATCAAAATCATCAAAAAGCGTCAAATAAATTAATGTTATATATCTCCATGTAAGGTCTATGAGTAATACATTGTCAAACAGATGCATAAAAGCATTGTCTCTCCTATACCGAGAGGTCCAAGTTATCGATTTTGACATTTTTCACTCTTGATCCAATCATCTTGGATCTCAAACCATATCAATGGTACTCATTGTTTCACCCATGTCCGCATAAATATACTTACTAGTTATGTGTCCGAAGGAAAATAAAAATAAAAGCATATGCATAGAAAGTTATAAGAATATCATAGTAGTGGAACTCATTTGTATCCATACATCAAAAATAGAGATTTAACGTTGTTATTACATAATTAAGTTAATTATAGCCAGTACTCAAAATTATACATATCATTCATAATCTATAATAACAAAAATAGAATTGGGTGAGGACTACTCCTGACGTAACTGAGATGACCGTGAAAAGTGCAATAAAAACATTATGATAAATAAACCAACTATAAAAATAATTATTACATTGGAACAATATCAATCAAATACTAAAAACAACATCGTTAATCACTAATAAGTAACATTTCCCTTCATCTCAAGAAGGATTTATTAAGGGTATGCTAATGCTAGATCACTAGTATCATTTATTATCATTCCTTGGATATCTAATCTAAATCTTAACAGTCCGTTGATATCAAGGTATTCCCTTTTATATTATTATCTTTTTCTAATGACCGGAAATACTTAATCACGTTCATTTTCATTCTCTCAGTCCTTGGGGTTATGGCAATGCTAATAAACCTACTAGTATCATTAGTCTCCCTTGCCCGAGATCTACTAAACACATTTTAAAAATAATATCAATATCATTAGTTATCCTAGCTCGGATAACTAATCAAACCCTTACACATACCTCAATTCATCATTTGAAAATGTCAATGTCAAGAACCCCTTGACATCATTAGCCTCCATTCAGGAGCAGCTAATCAAGTTTCATATAAATATTGACATCAATGTGATCCATTGATATCATTATCTATCCAAACCTAAAATAACTAATCAAATTATCTTAGATACTTTAATATGTCATTCGTTAATGTCGATGTCAAAAGTCCTTTGATATTATTAGCCTTCATTCAAAAGCAGCTAACCAAGGTTTTTATCCATAATCTTTATTTCCCTCCATTATTTATTTATTCACTTATTTCACACAACAATACCAAAGACAAAGAAATAAATTCCCATAATGTTTAAAATCCCTTAATTTAACAATTTTACACATACCTGTTGTATTCCAAGTTCTCGCTTTGAATTAAACTTTCCCCTAAATTTTACATTAGAACCCTAATCAATTTTGCTTTTATTGTGATGGAAATCAAGTAATTCTTATTCAAATTGATGTAGATGGGTTCTAGAAACCTTACATGGTTACAATTTGAGTTTCAAATGCCAACAAGTTAATATTTTCACAAGCCTTCTTCTTCTTCCTCTCTTTTCTTCACTTTCTCTCTCTAATACAATCTCCCCTCTCTTTGATCTTTCTTGATTTCTAGTGTGGATGGGTTCTTCTCTCTCATAACACTCTCTTTTCACTCCTAAACATCATTCTCTAACCCTTCAAGGTGAAAGGAAAGAAAAAGAAATGAAAATGATATTTTTCTCTCTTGATTGTACATTGTCGGCTTTAAGAGATCTAGTAGCCAAAATGGTCCAGCCATTTTGAGAAACGATCTGACTATTTTATTAAATCGGTCTCGTCATTTCTCAAAGCGGCTAGACCATTTCTAGTCTTGGAACAATTTACATATTTGGTTATAAACCTTTTTTCTTTTATTTTCTTAACTTTTTTTATATTCATTTTTATTATTTCATTTTATTATACCTGAATTTCTACTATATTATTTTTACTTTATCCAGGGGTTTATAAATATCATTATAATTCCACCCAAGTCCATGACAAATGGTTTCTTTTATTTTTGTATATGACACGCCTAAATTATCATTTAACAACAAATTGTTCTTGGTATTATATGTGATACTATTGTTTACATCATGAACAATGCTTCCAAAATGACATAACATAAATATGTTATAAGATATTATGTGAAAAAAATCAGATTCTGGTCACTTGGACGTAATTTTAACTAAATTGCATTACCTCAACCCTAATTTGCAAAATTCATAACAAGTTCAATCAAATTTCTATTTAACAAAAAAAATTGTTCTCGTCATTGTATGTGATACTATTGTTTACATTATGAACAATAGTGTCACCATAATAACATAACATAAATATGTTATAAGATGTTATGTAAAAAATATCAGATTTTGGTCACTTGGATGTAATTTTAACTAAATTGCATTACCCCAATCCTAATTGGTAAAATTCTAACAAATTCAATCAAATTCCTAAAATTTAACGTTAAAGCAAACTTTACCAAAAATTAAACATAATTCATGATACGAAATCTAATTGATATATTCATGCTCAATTGCATTAAATAAAACTCAAATTCATAGCAAATTAATATAATTCAAATAAAATACTAAATTCATCAACTTATCATCAATTCAATTGAACGTGTAATTCATCATAACTCTACCGCATTTATGATTTTTTACATGAAATCATCAAACGTAGTTAATTATATTATTAGTTGATTACAACAATACACACAAAATTTATAGTTCAACAACTTAACCAAAATTAAATGCAACGCATAATTAATTGAAATTGTTAATTCATAAATATTTTAACTTATTTTCATGTTCAACTATATCAAATCAATTCTAATTGATAATATTCTTAACCAATTTATCATTAATTCAACAAACTCTAAATTCACCATAAACCTTATATCCAACCTAAATAATTATTTTATTTCAACCAAACCAAACATAAATTCATAGCAATGTAGTATGTTTACCTTACTTGTAGGACTAGAAAAAGAGTGGTGGCGGTGACAGCAAACGCAACGGTGGATTATGAACACAAAAACATCCAACGATGCTTAGAGACTAGGATGAGTTTGGCTTATGGTTGTTTTAAGGGCAAAATAAATGTATTTTGTGGGTTTTATAGAGAGATAGTGAGGGCATCGGTTGGTTTAGAGAGAGAGAGAGAGATTGTGTCTAATCTATGCGTTCTTTGGTCTGAGGGAGAGTTTAAATTTGAATTGAAGTCGCACTTCTGAAGCATAACATTTAAACATACCGTATTTTTAAAGTGCGACAACTACCTTGTCGTGCATCTTAATAGCGACATTTACTAAATGTCGCACTTCTAAAACGCAACAAGGTCAAAAGATGTTATTTCACCAAATCATTTTCAAACGGTGTTATTCTACCTAAATTTTAAGTTTATTATTCTAATTTATTTTTTTAAAAAAAACCCTTTTATAGCTTTTGGGACCCTCTCTCTCGATGAAGTTAGGTTTTCCCTTTGGAGTGTTGTTTTAAATAGCAAGCATAATTAGATATTTACACACTATTTTGTACGTTCTGCTCATGTTTATTTATGCAAAAATGTTCAGACACTTGATTAGCAAACAAAGTATGCTATCAGATTTTTCTAGTCTACTTTCATTAATGTTCAATGAACATCTTATCACTCCCCATCAAAAAGTTGATGGTCTTACTTGGTACATCTTATCACCGTGTACTCTAGTGAAAACTTATTTGTTGAATTTCATCCACCAAAGCATCAACATCTATGAAAACAAATTAAACATCTTAATCATGATTAACAGAGATGCATTAATTATATGGTTAAAAGAAAATAATGTCGGTGCAGGTGAGTAATATTGATAATCGAAATGTTTGTGGAAAAGTTACCAATAAGGCACAAGAAAACATGAAAAATTGGTGATCAGTCCATGCAACTATGTAAGATATTAGCCCTTTCAGTCTCCAAACACGTTCAGGGTATTTATTACATAATACAGGCTTCAGTGCCACCATATATAATAAGGGTATAATCAATAGATGAATTCTCTGCTTTTTTGTTACATCAAGATGGTGTGCTAGCTGGAGTAACGAAGATGGGTTCACAGCATTTTCCTACTTGTTTATTTTATCCTCTTATAGAGTAGATATTATTGTTTTTATTGCTTAATCAGGTTATCCCTGGTGTAAAAGGATAACTGAGTACAAAGTTTACTTCTCTGAGGGTGAGCAGATGCTTCTATCTTTGCTGGCCCATACGTATTCATTTCACCTTTGAATTGTCAATTATGAACATCCATTACAATATTCGAATAGATATCTGATTGCAAAATCTTTTTATTGGCCTATATGTTAGGAGCCTTATGCCCCAGTGGGGCTATTAACTCTTGTCACATGTCCTTTATTCATCTTAGGAACATTAGCAGAAGATTTAAGTTATTGTAGTTCTTTTGACTGGCCAATTCTATTAGAGAAACTTATCCATCTACAAGATTTTCATGTTATTTAATATTGTGATAGATTGATAGAAAATAATTAGCTCGTCGATTTTCATGATCTTTGATACTATGATAGATTGATAGAAAATGATTAGCTTATTTTGCTAAAAAGAGTTTACATAATGATACAATGATACAATCTTTCATTTAGAGGTTTTCAGAAAATCAGCAGGCAAACCCTTATCTTCAAGTACCTATCCATCTTAGTACCATTTTATTTCTATCCATTATATATATATATACACTCTCAATTGTCTTGTGAACTTAAATCACTACTTACAAACCATATATTTGGTGATAGGATTGTCTGCTTGATATACATGGTGACAGTCAGGACCATAGACCGAGTCTGGTTAGGTTTCCGAGTCATGTTAGTTAAACTGTAACAGTAGCCTATAAGCATCTGCTTTATCGTAGAGTATACTAATCAAAAAAACGACATAATTTCTCAAAGGAAACTAAATATAAGCATCTGAGTGGAATAAAAGGTTGAATTTTAGGGAAGAATCAGAATTCTGAGGCTGGTGGGGGTGATGTCGGCTTTACGCTGCAAGTTGGTTCGGGTAGTCCCAACCTATAAGTCTATGTATGCTGAAATCTTGAAGGGAAACTTAAAGTTTAGTCTTAAGAGTCCAGGAATTAGAAAGGAACAGGAGATAAGATTAGAAAAACTTGAAAGTAGTAAATAAATGGCACAGTGTATATGATTCCTTTAAATCTTCATGGGACCTGGTGATAGAAGTAAGTCAAAATAACAAGCTTAAAATAATAGCAAATTGTTTTCCTTGTAGGATTATGGTGTATCAACATATTTTTTAAATTTCATTTTTATCTTAAGTTCATGTTTATAAAGATAAAAAAACATGGTGATAATTCAATATACCTAGAGGCTTTGTAAAATACCAAGCCTAGATGACATGAGTCCAACTTGCTTTCAGACTCAACACCTTTGGGTTCAACTATACATTGAGTCCAAGTACATATAGGTATGACGAGCTGCTAAACTCAACACTCCTGGGTTTAGCTATGCGTTGAGCTTAAGTACATATGAGTCTAGCGAGTTGTCAGACCCAACATCCCTAGATTCAGCTATGCGCTGAGCCCAAACAGGTATAAGAATGCCAAGATGCTAAACCCATCGCTCTTAGACTTGGCATCATTCCAGGTCCAAGTGGCTATAGGACTGACGATTGTTATAAGCTCTATTTTAGGTCATGAGGTTGTGTTTGTTTATTCTTATGGCTTATAATATGAAATATTAAATGTCAAGAATAATAATATCCCTACACCCCTAAGTATATATAAGTCTATTAAAAAGCCTATCACATTTCCATCAGCATTAATATTGTGTAAGGAATATTTATCTTACATTAATGTTTTACAATAAATAATTATCCTTCATCAATACTATCAGGAGGAAATGACATTTCAACCCTTTCATTCAAGCAACTTGACAAAGTTTAGGGGCTATAAATACCCTCTGAACCATCTAGGTTAAGGGTTTACAATTTCTCTTATTTATCTAAGTATTCATATTTTAATTCTCAGAGGATTTATCATCCAAAAACAAGAACAAACATCCTTGTTCTTGGAATTTAAAGCCCATTCTTATCATTTATTGCAATCTCTTAAAAGTCACTGACTTTACCATCTGATGGCCCATAAACCCCACCAAAAAGGATTGTTTTATAGGTAATGGGTTTTTTTACCACCAACCATCAATTTCTTGAGCTCTAGAGAAGAGAATATTGTCTTAAACGTGTGATTAACCATTATCCAAACACCAAATAACCTCATTCCTGAGCATATTGGATTTTAGAATATCATCAATTGGCATCGTTTATGGGAAACTGATAAAAAGCCATCAATTGTTATCCCTGAATTGGTTTTTGACATCCTTAATCACCATTAATGACGTATAATCAAAACACTCTTAGAATAGGACTTGTGACAGACCTTCCTACCATAGCAAAAACTTCTGCCCAACTAAACCTTTAACATCTCATCAACTAGGTGCAGCTCCTTACCTAGGTTGTGTTGGCGGCTCAAGGGCCAAATCAAATTTTGCTAACTCAACAAATATTGGCTCCCGTAACACCTTCATTTACAGTTTTGTGGTCATAGGCTACACCCAGCACCTGTAAACAATTATTATAACCAAAAGAGTTCGGGTAGAATAAAGTGTTGAGGAGCTTTTAGCCTCAATGACCAGCAAGTCCTTCCAGATGGCATTCATATCATCATAATGCTCATGCATTTAGTGAACACTCTTGATGCCTATTTGGCCATTACAGGATGGAGGCTACCCATCAGTACCACCATTTCACATTAGAAACCTCAAGCTCCCCAAAACCTTATAAATATAGGAGTGAAAAACAGCCTGTGAGGGAGTATATGCATGAGGATATCTATACCCCTCATCAGATTCGAGATTCTCTCTTATCAAGATGAGTGTTGCATACTCGCATACCCAAGGATTATATATCCACTAAGATGACCTTGGACAACTATAATGATCTTGCTTATCCAGAGGAGCATGTGCAAAACATACGGAGCAACCTAGAAGCTAGTGGTGTGTTTTATCACAAGCATCCCAACTAAAAATAAGTTGCACATAACTTTTTAGGGTCACTCATGCAGATAACGAGTCCACATAAGCATACCTGAAAAGGTTTAAGGAGGAAATGCTCAAGATCTAGGAATTAATCAAACTTGTGGTTTCTGAGGGCTTTATAATTGGAGTCTAAGGGAGAGCTTTAAAGAAAGAGTTGTACACTTCCAAATAGAAGCTTGTTAAAAGTGAAGCATGTCATGAAGAACCATATATAGGTGGAAGAGGCAAATGTGTTGCGTCACGGGCCTTCCTGTTTTTGCAAAAATGTCTCCCAAACAGGATTGCTCTCCTAGGAGAAACAACAACCCTATAAAGAGTTAGAAGAGTTCAGTCATAGAACGCATGACCTACCATGAAATGTGTATGACTCCATTGAATGCTTTCTTAATAGAAGTCTTCACTACCATTGAGGTTCAACAATTTTTTCAATACCTTTCACCCATGAGATCACCATTCAGTACTCGTACTTCCAAGAATATTGTTTGTTCCATCAGGATAAAGGACATGACACCGAAGAGTGTTATATGTTAAAAGAAGAAATTAAAAGATTGATAGTTAAATGCTATATTTTCCCTTTCTTAAAGAGAGATTCTCATCCTGAGCCAAACAGGAAAGAGCCCAACCAATCCATACAGACACTACCCAAAATCAATGTGATCTTAGAAGGCACCTCAATAGGGAATGATTCCTGCACCGAGAAAAGAAATTATGGGAAGTAGGTCCTTACAACAGCTTGTTTTTAGAACCATTATGTAATATCCCTTACTTTTAAACATGTTGAGATCTTTTCGTCATCAAGGTTACATAGAATAACCATGATTTTTTTCTTTTTTTGAAATAATAATAGTTCACTACCAGTAAGAATAGTTGACCGGTTCATAATGGCACAACCAATCGATCGACTAAATACTACTAAATTTCATTAGTTTCCTTAATGGTTGAAAAAACAGTTAACAGGTTTGATTGCTATTTGATCAGCCGGATTTGATAGTAGTCAATTTCATTGTTCCTCCTATCAATCGGTTGACTAAATCATTTGGTAATCCTAAACGGTCGACTGGTTTGTGCAACTTATCAAATATTAGTTCAATTTTTTTTCATTGAACATACTATACATATTCTATTCATAGCAAAAGTCAATTTATTTAATTCAAACTTTTCTAAGGTTTTCTTTTTTAACCGACCATTAATTTAGTCATATCCATATTTGCTTCTATTATATTTTCATATCTATACTACATTTATGATTTTATCTAGATTTCATCAATCCACCATTTGTTTTATGTTTTCTCCAATTAATTATATATTTATGCTTATTTATCTCGTCAATGTCTTACCAACTTTCAAAAATTCAAGGTTCATTAGAAATTCAACCACAATTATATAATATAATAATCTAATTAAATATGTTTCCCTTCATCTTTAATACATAAACACTCATTTGAACACTCATAAATGAACAAATATTTGCTTTAGCTCCCATAAATTCTCATTTTATCTTATTATGACTTATACCTTTGGCCCCTTTTTTTCTTTCTTTTTTATCTTTTTCTACATTTCGACACCTTATATAGAAACAATTTAACATAATTATCACGGTAATTATGTCAACTAGTTTAAATTTTATTTTGTTCTCCTAATTAGTACTTAGCCTTAAATATGGTTATGGGTTTCTCTCCAAGTTTTTTGAATAATTAGCTTTTTACCCATCCATTTCCTACCTATCTTAACACAATTTAACCCAAATTCCATAACATTTTGAACCAATTCAATTAATTTTATATTTCTAAGTCTAGGCTAAATTCTCATATCAAATGGGGAACATGATTTTCTTCAAAGTTTCCATAATTTTTATATTACCCATTAGTTTTTCATATCTAAAAACATAATTCTAAAAACAAAACATCATTTTAAGTAATCTAACTCATAAAACTCAATATTACATATTCCAAGTTCAATCCTCCTTGTGACCTCAAAAATCCTAATATACCTCAACTCTAACTATCATTCCATGCCAAACCTCAATATATGCTTCTAAAGGGCAACCTTTAAAAACACTTTATCATCAACATTGAACTCAAGAGGCCTCTTCATGTTATCTTTATAACTTTTTTGTCTATCCTGGGCATTTTTATTTTATCCTTTATGATCTTTATTTTTTTTCTGAAGTAATTTGTTCCAACTCTAGTCCAATTAATTTTCTATCACCTACCTCCTCCTAACACACTAGTGGTCAGCATTTTCTACCATACAAAGCTCCATATAAAGCCATCCCTATAGTAGCCTAGTAGTTATTATTGTAGGTAGATTCTACAAGAGATATATGATCTTTCTAATTTCTCTCAAACTCTAATATACATACCCTTAACAAATCCTCTAGAGTTTGAATTGTTCTCTCGGATTGCCTATCTGTTTGAGGATGAAAAACAGTGTTTAAGTTCAACCTAATTTCCAAAGCATACTGAATGTCTGGCCATAAATGAGAAGTAAACTCGGGGTCTCAATCCAAAACAATCAACATTGGCACCTATGTAACCTCACTATTTCATTTACATACAACTTTTTCAATTTATCCACTGAGTTTGTCATCTTTATAGGAAAAAAAAGTGTTGACTTAGTCAGTCGGTTCATAATAACCCAAATAGCATTATTGCTATTTTTTCTCTAGGCAGACCTAATACAAAATCCATAATGATATCTTCTCACTTATATTTATGTATCAAAAATAGTTGTAACAGTCCTTCCAACTTCTGATATTCTACCTTCACTTGCTGACACACACTATATTTGTCCACATAGTCAACTAATTATTTCTTTATATCTGACCACCAATAAAATTCCTTTAAGTCCTTGTACATCTTAGTACTTCCTGGATGTACATCAAACTTAGACTCATATGCTTCTTTCAACACTTCAACTTTAAGAGCATTATCATCCAGTAAATACATATGCCTATCCATTATTATCATCCCATCCTTTAAGATCTAAAAAGGATTCTCAACCCCTGACTCCACTTTGCTTATGATTTTATTCACTTTGTCATTCTTTTGTTGGGCCTTTAACACTTTATCCTAAGATACCAGAGCAGTGGTAACCTCTTTTTCAGTTTTTGAAAGCTCTCTTCATAATCTTTAGACCATTCCCACGTAACTTTCTTTTGAGTTAATTGATTAAAAGAGGTCACTATCATGGAAAACCATTCAATAAGCTTTTATAATACCCTTCACCCAGGAAGATAGAGAAGGAGTAACCTTCCTATATAAAGATGCCTAGTCATCTTTATAATCCTTTCCAAAGTTTATCAAGTGTTAACGGATGATGACAGTGTAGTCACTATCATTTCCAGTAAAGTGATGGCACAAATGGGGATACCCCCCTCAAAACTGACTTTAATGAAAACTCTTCTTATCGGGATAGAAGGCTCGAGGGTGCCAATGAAAGGCGCCTTAAAAATCCCAGTTACTATAAGCACTCCCCCTAAGTGTGCGTCTCTCCAGCAAACTTTCATAGTCATTAACATGGCCTTGGCTTACAACTCCATTCTAGGCAGACATCTGCTATATTAAATCAATGTTGTCATCAGCACCAGGAACTTGGCACTGAAGTTTCGAACTCAGAAAGTAGTGGCCACAGTTTGAGTGAGTCAAGTGACCTCAAGGTAATGTGTCTCTACCTACTTGAAGGGTAAAAAAGCCCTAACATTGAACTAACAAGGATCTTTAAAAGAAAAGGTGAAGGTTAGAACCAAAGTTGTTGAAGAATTGAAGGATGTCTTTCTAGAAGAAAATGAAAAAGCAATCATAAAAGTGGGTTCCACCCTAGAACCAACACAATACTAGTAACTAGCAGAGCTCCTCCATATCCAAATATCCAATTGTGTAATGGGCACCTTCGACATGCCAGGAGTCAATCCTGAAATAGTCACTCATCAGTTGAAGGTAGACTCAACTATTCACCCAGCCTGTTAGAAGAAAAGGAATTTTAGGGGTGAAAAACAGAAAATAATAACATAAAAGATGGATAAGCTCTTGGTTATTAGCTTTATTAGGGAAGTGATGTACTTTGCATGGCTAAAAAATATGGTAGTAGTCAAGAAAAGCAATGAAAGTGTTGAATGTGTATGGACTTCACATATTTGAACAAAGATTGCCTAAATGATAATTATCATCTCCTTAAGATTGATTGACTAGTTAAATCTTCTAGGGTTTTGAGTATCTAAACTTCTTGGATGCCAATTCTGGATATCACTAAATCCCTATACACCTAAATGATGAGGAAAAAACAGTTTTCATAATTGAAAGGAGAACATTTTATTACAAAGTTATGTACTTCAGGCTTAAGAATGTTGGGGTCACTTACCAGCGGATAAATAAAATATTCAAAAACCAACTTGGCAAGATTATGGAGGGATATATTGATGACATGTTGGTGAAGAGTATGACCTTTGAGCAACATCTACTAGACCTAGAAGAAGTCTTTTATGTGTTTGGACACCATTAAATGAAGCTTAATCCTTCCAAGTATGACTTTTCCATTAAAGAAAAAAAGTTTTGGGGTTTTCTAGTAACTAGTAAGGGAATCCAGCCTAACCTAGAAAAGATTTTAAGTCATTCTAGACATGACTCCTTCTCGGTTAATGAAAGAGGTTTAGTGCCTCATAGGGAGATTGGTTGTCCTCAATTGGTTCATAACGTACCTAAGGAAGTGTACTCTACTATTCTTTAATACTTTGAGGAATATTTTTAACTTCGAGTAGAATTCATATTGTCAAAAGGTTTTTGAGGAGCTCAAAGTCCACATTTTATCTCTTAAGATATTGTTTCAACCAAGGGAGAACAAAAGCCTTTTTATTTACCTGTGTATGGCAGACTCAACAATTAATGCAATTCTGCTAAGAAAGGAAAAGGGAATGCCATGGGGTGGGGAGCCTAGGGGCTTCCAGACTTTTTTAAAAGCGTTGAATTTTTGTGATATTTATTGTAATTTCTTACTTAAAAGTCACTGATTTTATCATTTAAAGGTCTATAAACTCCACCAAAAAAGATTATTTTGTAGGTATTGGACTTCCTACCACCAACCATTTACTTCCTGAGCTCTAGATAAAAAAATATTGACCTAAATGTGTGATTAAACACTATACAAATACTAAATTTCTGAGCATATTAATTTTGGAATACCATCAAACTCGTTCTCAGTGGACGCTGTGCCGCTACGTCCACTGTGCCGCTACACATGTAATTAATATTCTTGGTTAAATTGTTGATTGGTGTTGTTCCTTGGATAAAAATGAATCAAGTTTTGGAAGTAATGGAAATAAATTAGGAAGGCCCCGTTGTCAATTTGAAGGAGTCATGATCATAGGATTCTGGCCACACACTAGTGGGGCTGTCGGTGATGATTAGTTGAAAATAACTTGAGCAACAGCAACTCTATGGGAATCTGTACGAAGAAAAGGTGATTAGAGATACATACACCTTGCTGATATTTGAGATCCACGTCATCAATTCCATCCCAAGTGGACTAGTATCCGTGGATTCCTCCCCGCTACCAAGACTTTTTTTTCCTCTGCCAGTGGTCCTTCCCTCCAAGTTGGAGAAGTGTCACCATGGACTGTCTCTCTAACCATCACTGATCAAGACTGTATACATTGCTAACAAGTATTTAAGTAAATTTCAGAGAGTTCAGTCAACTAATATTACATATTATTGTGTTGTTGTCTTGTTCAAGTTGGGTTTCTTTTGGCCTTTTATCATCGAGAGCTGACAGAACCAGGAATCCAAAACTTTATGGGGAAGAAGAGTCCACCTAGCCTGCCTGGCTGGTCCTAAGGTGGCCGTAAAGGCACTCTTTTATTGCTTTTTTTTTTTTTTTTTTTTTGCGGAATCTTTGAATAGAGAGAAAAATGTGATTGTAATTGGAACATTTCGGTTGTTGAAAGGAAGAGCATGTGGGGAATATAGAGAGGGAAATGCTTATTGTGTGAATGAGATTTGTACAACCCTACACTCAATGATGATAAGCATTTGTTTGTGTATGTGATTCTAGTTGTAAGCAGGTTCAAGCCATATAGAGAAGCAAGCTAGCTTTCTGAATTGATAATACATCTGTGGTTTGTATAAGCTGCATAGGATATGATGTAAATGTATTTATAGGGCATGGACCATGCTACTGCTATAAATTTAAATAAAAGAAAGACCACAGATAAAAAAAATAAATAAGACTTCTTTTTTTGTATAACCAATCAGTATTTTAGCCGATTTGTATGCACCAATGACAATTTCTCTTATAGTCATTCAAGATCATGTTTGTATTTGGACTAGAGAACTTGGATGTGGTTGCTCCATGAGGAAACTCTTTTGTTTATTTATTATTCCTATCATTTTTAAATGTTAAGCTAACAGCCGCACGCTGATTCTGTAGTGATCAAAAGATTCATTTACAACAGACCAAGATATGGTGGGGCATGGATTCTTCTATCCCTTATGATGATCTTTTGTTGTCATTCTCGCAAAAGTGCAGAAACTAGTCCAAGCTGATGTCTCAAGTAACCTTTGATCATGATCTGCCACAAGCGATACACTTTATGAGTCAGATTAATGTTCATCAGGATATGAGATTTTCTTTATGTCAGGAAAAATGCTACCTTTCCCTCTGCCTCTGGAATTGGACGATGAAGAATTTAACTAGTCATGTTGGCCACTGGAGAGTTATTAGATTCTAGAGATGTTTTCACCAAGTTCACTGTCATTTCAAACTTTGTCTTCCTTCGGTTGAAAATTTACATTTTCAAGCATAGCCTCTCAGGGTCCATTCTAATATTCATGAGAGGAGGACATATTCTGAAGTTATAATTCCATGCTATTTAACTACTAATTTCCGAGTGTGGTGAACAATACAATCATAGATAGATTCATGTTAGAGTGGGAAATGCTCTTCATTTAGATTGAAAGACCTGGATAAATGCAACCACAAATTTAACAATCTTCATATTTGGTTTTGTGAGCTAAAATGCCAACAGATTTTTCTCCCACGAATAAGAGAAATCAAAGCATGGATCACAAAATCTGTACTGTTGTTCAGTAAATAAGTCGTTCTGATAAATGTTTACTCTTCCCTGTAAAACAGAGACGTGGGGAAGGATTCAAGTTCAAGCAATACGCCCTTTTGTTTATCTATAATTAAGGTGTTTGATAGTGTAGTTGTGGATCAGATTAAGGTAAAACACATAAAACTGGCGTTTGGTTGGATATGATTCACATTTTTTATTACTATAGGGCTCACAAGAAACTAAGGTTAAACCTTAGTTTCTGAAAAGCAACTCAAAGCTGCTTTTGCCACCTCTCTCTCACCTCTGCACCCATAAAAAAAAATAGCCACAAATATTATGAAGAAATAACCATTGGAAAAAATTAAAAAACAATCCTCGGGAGATCTGAAAATCCTGCCCTAGCACCATAGCTGTTTACCAACGTTGAGATCTATCATCTCCTTCCCAAATTTTTTTAGCCTTATTGTTTCTCTCCATTCTGTTCTCTCCTCTTGATCTTTTTTCAAACTTGCTTCCTCC
>Ga0325411_1002388_pt1 | contig 21249 bp, 8 predicted proteins | sample PopdelMetagenome_13_FD_206181 | JGI IMG/M metagenome (GOLD analysis project Ga0325411, IMG submission 206181) | Populus deltoides microbial communities from Bellville, Georgia, United States - Xylem-PdIQD-R4 | ecosystem: Host-associated > Plants > Phyllosphere > Stem > Wood/Secondary xylem...
AAGTATTTTAAAACACCGCATTTGACTTTTAGAGGATTTCAAGATTCCGTTACATACTACCAAGAGGTTAAAAAATAAATATATAATTGGAATTAATATGCGGTGACGAGTTCTATTCCACTCGTAGATAAAAGAATCTTTTTTTCTCTCGTTTTTAGGTCCCTTTATTTCCCCCTGGTAGATAGATAAAAGGAAACGCAAATGTAGGCCAAGACAACTCTTTCACTTTTGTCCCTGGCGAAGTTCTAATAAATAGAACTTTCCCAGAAGGCAAACAAAACACAAAAGAACACCATAATCTGTCCATCTTTGCCTCTTACTCATTCTTGTTTAGCTTTCTCCTTTTCGTGTCTCTTTTAATCATTCAATCTTTGCTACTAGTTGGTCATGATCGTAGGAGATACAGGCTACAGCTAGCTTTTTTTACATATAAAGCTCTTGCTTTCACACTTGACTTGTTTCTCTCTTTGTTCCCTGTCTCAAGCTTGTCTTTGCCTTGTTTCTATCAAAGCTTTCTTGAGCTGGGTTTCAATAGTTATTCAATCTTTAGCAGCTGCAACCTGTGACCAAAGTGAAGGGTTTTCGACGTCTTTGTGTCAATGGGGTCGTGCTTCAGTGCAAGAATTAAAGCTGAGAGTCCTCCTCGAAACGGTATGTTCATATCCACACACATCCTGTTCTTGATGGATATTTGTTCTCTCTGTTTGCCAAAGGTAGTAATTTTTGTTCATTCCTTTTTTGATCTTTCGTTGAAAAGGAATCTTTATTTTTTTGCTTCAGCCTTTTCCTTTTAGAAAGTAGCATTATTTTGGATTCTTAATGTTTTCCTTTTTAGGATATGGACCTCTGTTTGAATTTTGATTGATAAGAGAAAGGAAGAGTAAACAGGGAATCAAGAATTTTGATTCTCATGTCTTTCCTCCATTCTAAGATCAACCATGCTTCTAATTATAACGTACTAATATTCACTACTTTCTTGTCGCTGAAACTTTCAGCTTACCACCAAAGAAGATCACAGAAATCATCCATCTTGTCGCGTTCCATTAGGCTAATTAAGATAGCTGATGTAGCAAAAGAAAAATAAGAAAACAATCTCAATTAATAGAACCATTAGGAATGGTTTACATGGGGCTTCGTTACTGAACGAATAAAGATCAAACATAACCATTTGAAAGATTTAATCTGTAGTAATTTTTCTATTTTTCTTGGCAAATTTGCCATTGATCAGGAAATTTTTCCTTTCCTTTATTTTCTTTTCCAAGTCTTTTTGAAAGTAGACGGTTCATTTCTTGCTTTGCATTTGTAGACATCTAGATGAATTTATAAGATATGATGCGTTGATTATTCAGGGGGGAACACAAAATATGCTGGCAAAGGTGGGAATGACAAGAGTGGGTCAAGCAGCAAGGTCTCTTCTTCCACAGTGCCTTCAACTCCTCGGACACAGGGTGAGATCTTGCAGTCCTCAAATTTGAAGAGCTTTTCCTTTGGTGAATTAAAAGCAGCCACTAGGAACTTCCGTCCTGATAGTGTGTTGGGGGAAGGTGGTTTTGGTTGTGTCTTCAAAGGGTGGATTGATGAGCATTCATTGACAGCTGCCAAGCCTGGAACAGGTACAGTTATTGCTGTAAAGAGGCTTAACCAGGAGAGTTCCCAGGGTCACCAGGAATGGTTGGTGAGTATCCCTTTTTCCATTCGTTCCTTGCCTGCCTATTTCTAAAACTCTCTCTTGAATTTTGTAGAAAGGTTTACAAATGTCCAGAGACAAGTTAAGATACAATCAATCGTCCAATATGAACTGGTATTCAATGCTTCTTGTAAAGAGCTGGATTAACCAAGTGGAATTGAAACAGATTCACTAGAACATCCTTAATGATCCGGCTCTTGGCAGTTTTAGTACATAGATGATAATTTTTAAAGATTGTATGATTAATAGATTTTGTGCTGATTCTTCGACTGCAGGCAGAAATAAACTACCTGGGCCAGCTGTATCATCCAAATCTAGTAAAATTGATCGGCTATTGCTTAGAAGATGACCACCGGCTTCTGGTTTATGAGTTTATGCCCAAGGGAAGCTTGGAGAATCATCTTTTCAGAAGTGAGCTATTGATATCATCCGATATCGACCTTTCAACTCAAGTTGTAGTATTTTCTATGACCTCGAATATCTTGGATAAAAATCATTGAAATAGTTTCTTTTACTGGAACAGGGGCTTCTTATTTTCAACCACTCTCGTGGAATCTCCGCATGAAGGTTGCCCTTGATGCTGCCAAGGGTCTAGAATATCTTCACAGTGACAAGGCGAAAGTTATATATAGAGACTTTAAGGCTTCTAATATCCTGCTCGATTCGGTATGTGACAATGTTTCAGTTTTTGAGTTTTGCTTCATGAGCTTTCACTTTACTTGCACCTCGCTTACACATTCCTTGTACATTGTGAAATGACAGAATTATAGAGCCAAACTCTCTGATTTTGGGTTGGCCAAGGATGGGCCAACAGGCAGTAAAAGCCATGTATCTACAAGGATCATGGGTACCTATGGTTACGCAGCTCCTGAATATATGGCAACAGGTATCTTTCAAATCACCACTTTGGTCATGTTCACTTTTGTCGTCCCTGCTTCTTGTGGAACAACTCAATCCTATGCTATATGCTCTCAACGTTATTCTCCTGAACGAAATGCTTATTTTTATACAACTATGGCTTTTTATTGCTTTCATCTCAATTCTGTTTGTCTTTATGAAGGTCATCTAACTGCGAGGAGTGACGTATACAGTTTCGGGGTTGTTCTCCTTGAAATGTTATCTGGCAGACGAGCAATAGACAAAAACAGGCCCTCCAAGGAACACAATTTAGTTGAATGGGCGAGGCCTTACCTTAGCAGCAAGCGCAGAATTTTCCAAGTTATGGATGCTCGCATCCAAGGCCAGTATTCATCTAGTGATGCTCTGAAAGCAGCAAACCTTGCAATTCAATGCCTATCAACCGAACCAAAGTACAGGCCAAACATGGAAGCAGTGGTAAAAGCATTGGAACAACTTCATAATTCCAATGACAACGATGGATCCAAGGGCCCTCGTGGTGAAAACCCCCGAAAAGTTAATCGAAGTTCAAGCAATGGTCCTAAATATCACAGGAAAAATGTCAATGAAGTTTCCAATGGAAAACCTGCCTCTTATGCCGGGCCATATATTTCACCTCTTCGTACATAAAAGAGGAAGAATGTTCAGTACATGCTTTACATTGTATATTGATCCCAAGGAAGCTACAGATTTTATTTTGATAGAGCGTTGTATCCCGTAAAGCATGGAATTAGAAACATGACATTTACTGTACAGTTCTTCAATTCAACATCTAAATATGACAGTTTTTTTGTCACGCTTACTTACCAGGTGATAAGGAACTTGATGAAGCACCGGAAACTCTAGGATTGAAATGGAATTTTCATGGCTGTGATTACAAGTTGATAGAGGGACCAGGTTTGGCCCCGGTCCACTGAATGTTCACCTAAAAAAACATTCTCTTGGCTTGGAACTCAATTGTTCTTGAAAATCAAGTCTCATATTGGAACACGAGACCCTTGTACAAATAATAAAGAAGTATATCCTGATTTGCACCTACCGGGCAAGCTGTCCTAGGCTGCCGAACGGCAAGCAAAGAAAGCATAGTAAATTTTTTTCACCATCAAAACTCAAGAGACTATCAACAAGCTCAAGTGACCCTGCATACCGATTATGGTTAAAAACATGACAACGTTAATAAATGTAGATGCAGCTCTTACTTCTTGGCTCTTAAGTTGCCTGATTTTGTAATTACTGAAAGACCAAATGTCCAAGAGTAGAGCAGGAACAAGCCCTGTTCTTGCAATGTCCCCCGGCAATATGAAATAGGTCAGAAACTGTTCAATCTTGGGAGAAATTCATTTTTCTATGGTAACATTTAACTCCTGGTAATCAAAATTGCAATTTTCGGTAACATTTACAAGCTCAAATGCTTTCAATTGTTCTTAAGATGACAACGCAAAGCCAACAACATCTCCTAACAAACTCATCCACTTCTCATTTGGTGACAGTAAAATCATAAATTTCTCTTAACATGAGAGTACCACCGAGTTTCTTTCAAGTCCCTGAATTCTTAGTTCAGAAGGGATCATTTGTTGCTTTCACAACTATCAGGACTAGAGTATAACTTCACTGAAACATGAAGATCTTAAAAGTAAATTATGCAGGCTATTTTCGTCCCTGCTCGTAAAGGCTGTTAGATATCCAAAAACCGGGGTTTTGGTTAGCGTTCGAGTTTTGTGTTAACGGAGACAGCTAACGTGGGCGACAACCGGCGATCATGATTGCCACTTCAATGTCTCTGCTCCAGCACGTGTGTTCCGTGCCAATCGCACGTGCCATGCGACCTCGTTCTCTTACCATCATATCCTCTCGCAGCCTCTCCACCACCACCGCTTCCTCCTCCGCTTCATCACGTGCCTCTCACTTGGACCCATTCGGCATGTCCGAGCCCGAGCTTCAGCAAATCGCCGTCGAACTCGGCCAGGTAATCATCATTAAAGCTGAAAGTTACTTGTTTTCTGTTTGGTTCCTGAGATAATGGAGCAGAAGAAAGTAATTAGTTGTGAAACTTCAGTAATTGAAGAGAAAATAAATTGAGTTTTAGTTATTTATTTTTAAACTTAATTTTTTTATATTTCAATTTCGCTGTTTTCTTCTTCCATTGAAAAAATATATAAATAGCAACGCTATAGAGGAAAGCAGCTCCACCATCTAATATACCGGAAAAAAGTAAAAGAAACACAGGATTTTAGTCAATGTAAGTAGTACTGAACTCATAAATTAATTTAGGACAGCTTTTTTTTTAAGTCCAATTTTGGTATTCTTGTAGCTTACGTTAGTTTTATTTGTCCCCTTTTTTCCAAGGGAATTAGTGCCGCCATGGTTCGTTTGTTTGTGCGGTGCACCACACCAACAAACTGGCAATTAGAAATGATCTTCAAGAAGCTGGATGGAAAGTTGGGCGATCACCAATTTTTCGTACTGTAACCGCAGCTGATGGCACGGTTAAGGTTGATATGCTGTTATGCTTGATTTGTAATTTGTTGTTCTGTGCTGTTATTGATTTTGTGCCAAACTTAGCTCTGTTGATCGAGGTGGTTTTAATATTGCTACATGGTTCTTGCTAAATGAAAGGTATATTCAGGGCAATTTTACTGCTGCTATGTGTCATATTCTTTATTTGCATGACATACTTGGTCTCGAATGTTGTTGTATCATATGATAAGGTCTCGAATGTTGTATCATATGATAGGAAATTCTATTTTTTATCATTCAATGTAATTATAGTTCCAGGGAAGCGAACACTTGCACTCACCCCTTTCTAATTTGAAGTGTATGGTGTCATATACTCAAGCTTGCTAATGATCATGCAGTTATTGATAATACTGGGGGATAACAGATTGATTGAAACTGTTGGTATTCAGTTGAAGATAAGAAAGGTTCAAGGCGGCTCACTGCCTGTGTCTCATCTCAGGTACTTTCCATATCAAGGATTAGCCTTAGTAAAATGTTTCTTGGTCATGGTGTTTTTACGGGTTGCTGATAATTTTCTCGTGGTTCCTTTTTACTTTTATAGTTCAGGTAGGTTGTCCTTTGCGCCGCTCATTTTGTGCCACTGGAAAGGGTGTTTTTTCAAGGAATCTTAAGGCATGAAGTTGCTGAGCAGGTCAGTGTTGCATGTCTTGTGCACTTGTTCTTTAAACTCAACTATCAAGTGGGACTGTTGAGAGTGCTTAACTGTTTGTATGACTGAGAACATATAGACTTGGTAGTTCTGTAACTACTCCATCCCTTTCAAAGTTATGCTTAATGCTTTATACACTCAGGTTTTGGCTGTCGAGGAGATATTTGAGCACAGGGAGACAAATATGGTGTTCATGGGAATGGGTGAACCAATGTTGAACTTGAAGCACACCAATGCTCAAATAAGGTGGTGCCTTTTCAATCTTTTTGTCAACGATTATCCCATTGCTTCTATTCTATCTTTTGTTTAATTATTTTAATACCTGCTATTGTCTTTGTTGCGTGTCCCCTTTCTTGATTTGGTTAGTTTTACCTGCCGTGATCAATGATAAATTTGACCAGAATAATCTTTAAGCTTACTTGGAAGTGAAAACAGTGACCTAAAAGAATTAAGATAAGATTTGGCTGAAAAAAATGAGTCCCTTGACATTGATTTTGCTAGTTTAAAGATTAGTGAAGATGAGAGCTGCAAAGATACTCTTAGATGCCTACATGAATGCTCTGCCATTTTCATATACTATTTACTTCTGAAACAACTAGGCCTCCCGTTTATTGTAAATTTTCAACAGATCTCTATACATAGGTTTCAGATGTAATAAGCTCATGTACAATTGTCTTTTCTTATTTCATCAGGATGTGCAAATTGGTCAAAGAATGATCACAATATCAATCGTGGGGGTTCCAAACACTATCCAAAAGCTGGCTTCTCATAAACTTCAGTCAACATTGGCCTTCAGGTACTGTAAGAGTAAACAGAGAATATATGGTTGAATAATTCTTTGGCACTGTAAATGTTGTCATCCGTCTCTGAGTAAATTGGGTCATTTCCAGTGATGTGCATGTCTTGATGCATTTTTCTCTTAATGCATCCCTTTGATGCCAAAAGTTTATGTTAGCCTGTGATGACATTTACTCATTCTTTATTCTTATATACACCAGCTTACGTGCTCCGAACCAGAAACTTAGAGAATCAATTGTTCCAAGTGCAAAATCCTACCCTCTAGAAGCAATTATGAAAGATTGCAAGGAGTACTTCCTTGAAACCATTCAATGAGTATCCTTTGAGTATGCACTTTTAGGTACTGAAATTTCATTTAATATTTCTCTGCTTCACTTAAGCTTGACGGTGAAAACTGATAGGACTATTCTATTCTGGAACATAAATTTATAATTTGTTAGGGCAGCTGGGATCAATGATAGAGTAGAGCATGCAAAAGAACTTGCCGACCTACTTCATCAGTGGGAACGTGGTCATCATGTGAATCTGATACCTTTCAACCCAATTCAAGGTTCTGATTACAAGCATCCACACAAAAAGGCGGTATGCACACCAGTCATAAACACACTGTTTTCCCCTGCTGTCAGTAAGAATACTTGAGTATTCAAATCACGCATTACCATTTTAATTTGCTTAACCTTTCCACTTGGCTGGCACCAGCATTTGCAGCTGCTCTAGAGTCACGCAAAATAACTGTCGGTGTGCCAAACAAGGGCCGGATGCAAGTGCAGCTTGTGGTCAGCTAAGAAATGAATTCCAAAAGAGTCCTTTAGTCATGAGTTCTGACAGCTTGCAATCAGAGAAAGTTGCGGTTGCATGCTGGTGCCTTGAGGTCTCTGGTTGGTTGCTTCTCTGATGGTATTTCACACTTGTTTTCTTCCCTGGTGTGCAAGAATGCTTGACGACCAGGCTAGTTGGTGTCTCCAAGCATGCTCGTTATGGCATCATGTAGAATTTGTTTCTGCCGTGCGGCTGCAGAAGTGGAAGTTCGTTTCATACATGATGCAAAAAATGAGGGGGTTCATGAATGGGCTCATTTTGCTGATTTATTCGGAGAGTTTTTGGTCGTCAATAGCCTGAAACACGAGATGAAGAAAGGAGGAGATGAAGAAAGGAGGTCTCAATTATCTTATACACAACACAATCAACAGTGTTAGCTATATTTTGTAAAGAATTAAAGATGTAACCTACGACCATCCATTCTTTTTATTAATATTAATATTATTGTTATTATTATTAATAACGTGCTTCCATCTTTGATCGTAATGAGAAAGGGATCATTGATCTTATGCATGTGGAGTCTGGAGCATAATTGTAAAATCCTGCTGTAGATTGATTCGGAAAACGAGATCCAGAGTCTAACTTAGTCTGGGTTGTTGGTTAACTAGCCAAAATTGAACCTGTAAAGCTCATTTGGTCAGGTCAAGGTTTTTGATGACTTGAGTGGCCGGGTCAATTGTAAGAAGAAAAAATATATATATTTTCTTTAGATACCAAAAAACTTAATATGTTCATTCAAAAAATGAAGAAACCTGTCTTTTCTTAGATAGAATTGTGATTGTTGTTATTTAAATATTCAAGATTTTAAATTTAGATTGTATTTTAGTTATTTGAATTATATTTGTTAATTTGAAATTTAGGTCTTTAAATTATTATTATTTTTTATTAATTAAAGTTGTGTTGAAATTGAGACATGTTTATATTTAAAAAATCATTTTTAATGTAGAGTGTTAGGTTGACCCAAAGAACCAAATCATTTTTTGAGTCAGTCTTCAAGTGATTCTAGCAACTGTAACCAAGAAGAGGACAATAGCTTGCATTGAAAGAAAAATTGTTACAAGTACATAACTGGTGAGTAGGTTTTATTTTATCATGAAATGAAATAATGAAATAAAAATTTTTATAATTGTAGTTATCAAATCCAGTTTGATGTATCAACATTAAAAATCAATAATTTAAAAAAAAATTTCAGGTTGAGGTTTTTTTATGAATCAAAAAAGTTGATTTAATTAAATTAAATTAACTTGGTTCATCAAATCAAATAAGTTTATATCCTACACGGTCTAATATAAAAAGGAACTACGATTAAGAATTTGTGTGTTAAATCTGAGGGGTGTGGCTTAATTGATCAGACTCTGAGTTTACTTTCTAGAAATCACTAGTTCGAGTCTCACAAATCCCAAGACTGCTAGAGACTTATATAATTATTAACTTCAAGGTCCTTAGAATCAATCCAAATATACACAAGATAACATGAACATCCACACTAATCTAAAAAAATGTGCGTGTTAGGGATCAAACTCAAAAGAAAAGGAAAAAATGAAAAGAGGCTACAACCAATCTACATGTGTATTTGTGGCATGAATTGTGCATAGAATAATTATATCAAAATTGTTGAGAAAAAACAAATTGATAAGAGATTTTCTAACCCTTGCAATGATACACCGAGCTACAAAATTTTACTGAGAAATCACCTTTAATGTATTTATATTATATTATTGAAAAAGGGTCAATTTATTAACCAAATTGGTCAGCAGATGACCCGAAGACCTGAAATCTCTGCCGAGTCAGTTTCCAGTCCGGTGGCATGGTATTTTCCAGTAGTTTTTTAGATCAATTCTTGTATTTAATTTCTTGACGACAATCTTTCCAGTAATCATGAGTGCAAATGCCAAAATCGTTAAAATTTGTATCGCAGATCCGCGGTCTTCATTCTCTACTCCGATATTCTCTTTACTCTTTTGGAATCTCCGTTCCAGCATTTTAGCCTTAGCTTTTCGTTTGTTAGGAGGCTCGGTGAACATGGAGCTATGCCGTTTCTTGTATGCTTTTCTCGAGCGAGCTACATTTGATCTCGGATTGCTTTGTACCACGCTACCATACCAAGCAAGTTTACAGGTCAGGCTAACAGTTACATTTTTTATTTTTTTTTACTTTGATACCTAAGACATGATTCGGGTGATATATTTCAAGTTCGAATTAAAAAAATTATCGTGAAAAAAGAAATTTCCCAGTGCACGATTCATGAATGTTTACCAGGAGAACGAAAAAAACCTTTGGTGGGTAGTTGGTTTATACACACCAAAAGCCCATATTGCTTCTCATCATTGGCCCACAGAAGACCCCATCTCGAAATCAAAGCCCTAGAGTGATTAGACTTAATTATGTAACCCGAGTTAGCCGCGGGACACATATTCTTATTTTTTATAAAAAAAATTATATTTATAGGTATTTTTAATATACTTTTATAGTTTAAAAAATCTAAGCTCAAAATCAAATCCCTGGAGTGATTAGACTAATTATGTAACCTGAGTTCGCCGCAAGCCATATATTTTTATTTTTTATAAAAAAATTGTATTTATAAGTTTTTTAATGTATTTTTATAGTTTTAAAAATTTAAGTTAAAATAAAAACTCTTATGCACATATGTAATAAAAAATATCAAGAACTATATGTTCGAATAAATAAATAAATAAAAATTTATCCATGATATCTAAAAATAAAACTTAAAAAATCAAGAAGCAAATATAGATTAAATTATTTAATCTCAAAAAACAAGACTTTTACTGGTTTGTGTTTGCTAAATTTATTTATTTTAATATTTTTTTATTTAAGCAACGATAATAGAAATAGAGACACAAATTAAATTGATCGAATAAAAAAAAACATCACGCAAAGCTGCACGTATTATAAATATGATCTAAAAATATTTTTTTATTTTTAAAAATAAAATTCATCTATACAAAAGATTAAAAAAAAAACATAGATGAATCAAAAAAACTCTTCAAATTTAAATGTATAACTAAAAAAAAATCTAATTTAAAAGAGAATTTCAAAAGAAAATAAAAAAAACAATAAGTGCTAATTTAAAAAATAAAGAAAAAACCATAAAATAATCATTAATTAAAAAAATATTAGAAACAAAATGAGCAAAGACCAAGCGTTGATGGCCCTAGTATGTTAGGTAAACCCGCCTGACCCATTTTGTTAGGGCTTGCATGTTTTGGTCTTTAGTTTGTTTTGTTTGCAATTGAGACGAATGACATATCGTTTGTCTTAAATTTTTTTGAAATAAAAAAAAAATAACACATCTTTTGTTTTGTCCAGATTCTAATCATTATGGTGACCAGAAAATTAGGGTTAGGGGTTTTTTTTATCAAAAAACTTATTTTTCAACCCATTTTGACCAAAAACCCTGTAAAACACTGTAAAAAACGTGATAAACCTATATATGACCCGCCCTAAAAACCAAAATCAATTTGAATCCAAAAATCAACATGAGTTTAGATCTAATTTTTCATGAACTTTAAAGGAGAAAAAAACACTTCATATGAACTTTTCTCTTCAAATTGAACCATTTGACACAAATATCATTTGTTTTGGTAGTCTAAATCAGTGTTAACAACATTTTTCTCCTTTTATCACCGGAATTCGACGACCTCTCTCTCTCATCTCTCAACTAGGGATTAAAAAAAATAATAAGAATGAACTTTTGTACCAAAATTGAATTGGAAAAATATTGAGATGCTGAAATTTTATAATTTGTATGATGTTTAAAGTTTTAAGGACCAAAGTGTATCTTTCATGAAACTTATGGCATACCACCCATATTTGTCATCCTTTTCATTTCAATCCCTTTTCTTTCAATTCCATCTTTCTATTATAAATTAAAATCAATTGATCTTCAATTGGAATTAAATCACTGAAAAAAATTCAAGGACCAAATTGAAGAAAATAAAAATTTTGCATGACCCATCCGTATTAATATGTAAGAGAATGAATAGTGAAGCCTTGCATAGTAAAAAAAAATCAAGTCTTTTAGAGTAATATTTAATTATAAATTAATCCATAGTTTTATAAAATACATTAAATAGTCTCTTTACTTTAAAAAAACGAATTACTAGTCTCTTGACCAATATTGACCATGCTTATGTACTATTATTTTACTTAAAAAGATTCGTTTTTCTCATTAATATTTTCGTATTATATCTTAAAACAAAATAACAAAATAAATTACAAAAGAACATGAACTGGAAGAGAAATACTAGTTTCTTAATCTTTAAAACTAGGGGGACCATTCCAACTAATTCTGTACAACTAGAGGGACCATTCCAAAATATTCTGTACAACTAGAGGGACTATTTTAATATTTACTGCCATGAAGTAGGATTTATCTGGGACGCCTCGTCCTCCCGAGTCCTATAAAAAACCGGATTGACCCGCCACTATTCCGGTCCATCTAGGGTTTATAAGAAAATCCCCTCCTGATATCGCTTCAGAAATAAAAGCCTGACAAAAATTAAAGACAAGATCATCGGATTTTACTACAGTAAGTACACCTTCAGATCTAAGTAAAACTTTTCTTCTTTGTCTCTCATCGTAAAAGTTATCATTGTACAGGTAATAACCTAATCTTTTGTTTCTTCTTCTTCTTTTATTTTATTTTTTCTCCAAATCTCATTAAAGAAGCTTAAAACCCTAGTTCACAATTAAGTTGTCGAAAACCAAAATTGAAGCTGGAATAGTCCTTATAATTGGGGTTTTTTAGTTGATCCTGTAAAAAGCGAAGGTCGATTGCTCTTTCTGATTGGTAAAATTTGTTTTTTATATAATTCATTCAAGTTAATGGACTCAGCTAGTGTAGTTAACTTCAATTGATTATGAGACTAGCAGAAAACAAATGGGGGGATTCGAACTAAATTGTGTTTTATTGTTTGATTTTGTTTTGTTTTTACTTTTCTTTACTAGTTACACAACGGGCTGGCCTAATTTTACTCCAATAATAGAAGAATATGTAACGGGGCAAGAATTTTTCTTCTTTTTGTTGAAAAGATGCAATTTATGTGTTAGATTGACATAAATTATGACGTGGTTGAATTGATAGGTATATAATGAGGAGATATAGTCCACCATACTACAGTCCTCCGAGGAGGGGATATGGAGGGCGTGTAAGAAGCCCACCAAGAAGAGGATATGGAGGTGGTGGTGGATATGGGAGACGCAAGGACCAAAATAGTGGAAGCCTATTGGTTCGGAACATTCCTCTTGATTGCAGGTATTTGAAATTTCACCCTTTATTTGTTTTGCTGAATTGGGTTTGAGCTTTTAAGAGATACCCTATTGAGGGTTTTTTTTTTCCAGACCAGATGAACTTCGAGGGCCATTTGAGAGATTCGGAGTCGTAAGAGACGTCTATATTCCTAAGGACTACTACACAGGGTGAGTGTTTTTTTCCCTACGGGGAATTGGTTAAATCTGTAATGAGAAATTGCCATGGTTTTATTCAATTATTTTATGTTTCTGTCATTGTTACTTACAGTGTAGGTCGTATTTTTTTCTTGTTTACCACTGTACTTCTCTTCTCTATCTATTTTTATTGAAATACTTTATTAATTCATTCTATTCATGCAATGCCTATGATAGCTATTCACAATCGTGTTAGAGTCAGTCATTTGCCTCTACCTTTAAATAACCAAGCTTAAGAATAAGCATGAGCAGTAGTGCTTTGACTGGTGAAATGAATGTGGTTAGCACGAGTGGTCAATAGGAGCACAAATGGTGTGGAGTTCTTCTATGTGTGTTTGACTTGCAATAAAGTTTTTTTGTTTTTTGTTTTTTTTTTTCCAGTTGATAGTAATGTTTTAGGATTATGGCTTTGTTGTTTGTTTGTTTTAGTCGATAGTCATGCGAGGAGAAATCTTGGGAGTTATTAATCACAGTGTAAGTTAGCAGTCCTCATTTTTACCGGAAAGGGAAAATATGCTGTTCTTTTGGATTTTACCTCCTGATTCTATGTTCCTCAATCACGCAAGCTACTTCAGTTACAACATGTAAATAGGGATGGGAAAGCATATTTGAATTGCGTTCCAAACTATTTATCAGGGTACTCGTTTTTTTTTTTTTCACAGTGAATTAAATTTTGAACTGGTTTGTCAGGGGGTATGTTGGTTTGAAGTTAAAAATCAAGACCAAGCCCCACCATTGATGAAGACCTACTGTTTATCATTCGCTAACATATTGGTCTCAAGAGTAATGTTCAATGAAGAATGTTCCTTTATGAAGAGAGATTAAAAAAAAAACAACCACTAAAGTTTGATGAGGTAGAAGATTGATTCTTGACAACTGAAGGCAACTTGAGGAGAATTTAAGTTTGGGAACGTTGAATTGAAGTGCATCTTATATTTACAAGAATGTGAAGATTTTTCAAGTGACTTGCCTCTTTTGAAGTTGCCTTTCATACTTGATTGTTAAAGAAAAGGTCAGCCATTAAGCCTGCTTTCAGTAAAATCATGTCCGCGTATGTGTAAGTGCTCTGGAGCTAGATTGTAGATTTGTAAGGAAAGGTACTAGGTAGTGATATTATGACAATCCCTAGGCAAGCTGTTTTAGTAAGTCACTCTTCTCAGAAAGTCGTGTTTGCTCATACACAACTTTCCATACTTTGATTGATGCTTTGCTGTGTCTTATATGCAGGGAACCTCGAGGGTTTGCATTTGTGCAGTTTGTGGATCCGTATGAAGCTATGGAAGCTCAGCATCGTATGAATGGGCAGATTTTTGCGGGGAGGCAGATATCTGTGGTGTTAGCTGCAGAGACAAGAAAAAGGCCTGAGGAGATGCGCCATAGAGCTAGGGTTAGGTAATATCTCTCCCCTGTGCATAAACCTTGTGATTTTACTGTTATAATTGTTAGTTTTCTTAGATTCTCTACACTTACTTTGTACATTCCACAGAGGACCATCGAGTCACGGAGGAAGATCCTCCAATTATGGTAAGCCATCACTCATTATAGTGTTATTTTCCAGTACCATGATTTATTGAAGTTTTTGCCCACATTTTCTGTTGTCCACAAATGACTGTTCAGCTCAGCTGACTAAATTGATAATGACCCTGTGCACGACTTGTTTCTTGCATTGCTTGAAGACTAGTTTTTCTGCATTTTGTGTATGGTTCTGGAAGTCGTGCATATTTCCAAAGTAAAAATATGTTCTTTGGAAAAAATTGAAGTCTTTGAAATAATGGTGATTGTGATGTTGAAGCAATGGATCATCAATGATTCTCATAACATGGATCCATTGCTATTTTTGTAGGATTATGATTATAAGTCTATAAAAGATTACTAGCCTATAACATGCTCACTTTCTTCAGAAAAGTGGCATCGATTTTTTTTTTTGAATTTTCGGCTCATGAGGGAGGAATTTGTGGTTAAATCATCCTAGAAAATATCCTGGTGGGGAGCTTCAAGTTGAGTTATCAAGGTTTATTAATCTTGCGAGATGACATGAGGATAGCAAATTTCCTTTATCAATCAAACTACTGCATTGGTGTTAATCTTTGTGTCCTTTCTTTTCCCACTGCTGAAATCTTGAATTGGTTTGCTACAAAATTAATCACTGCTCTTTATCAAATATGTTTTAGGACGTTCTCGTTCTCGTTCATTATCACGGTCCCCTCGCCATTATCCCGGTTCTAGGTCTCGATATCGCTCTAGGTAAGCTTCCATGGCTACAAATTTGCCATCATATTGTCCTAATCTACATCTGAAACAGGTTGATAGATGTGCTTTTTAACTTTGGTAGGTCATACTCTCCTGCCCCGAGACGGCGGGACTACTCCGCTTCCCCTGATAGAAGGCATGCAGGCCATCCAGGATCTCCTAGAGGTCCTCCACCAGAGCGAGATGGTGACCACAGCCGCAGGTCGTATTCTCCAGCTTATGGCCATGGCGATGGTCTTAATGAAAATGGCAATGGGTTTGGCGAGTAAGTGGAGATTTCTCTTCTCTACTGTTGTCATCCATTTATTTATGTCATTCCATGCCCTTGTAGTGGGCTGTCATGCAGAAGTGATTGAGCACAGGCATTGAAAAGCATGGGTTTTATGATGCTTTCATAACAGAAAATTCCTAATTATTTATGAGAATCACAATGCCAGGCTGGTAATGATAGGAATGCTGTTCATGGTTTTAGACCCTGTTATAAAACCGAGCAGTTAATATGCCATCTTTCAGTTCAAAGTTAATTTAGTAGGGGATGAATGCACTCTGAAATTTGTTTATGCTTATCAGTTGACTCAATTTTCTTAAGAGGCATGTGCATTACTTGAAAACATGTTGATTGTAGGAAATCGGCATATGATTTTGAGGAAGCACGAGCTTGGAGGCCGTCACCTGGTAGAGCATCAAGGTCACCTTCTGGATCAAGATCTAGGTCGGCTGACTTGTCACCAAGGCATACTAGATAAGGCAAATGAAGTAGAATCTAGTCTATGGTCATGAGTCTGATGCGTGCCAGGATTAACATGGTTTTCAGCATGCATCAGATGGTAGTAGGCCTATGTTGCCTCTAGTGGATGAATTGGAATATCTAATTTTTTTCCAAAACCCACGTAAACTTATGTTTCGATTTAATCGTTTATGCACTTCAACTGGCTTGATGCAACGCAGCTTTCCAGATTTTATCTCCATATGATCTTGATATTTGAATGCATCCAGTTGTGCCGGACGTGTTGAGTGTGTGTTATGATGGGTCATGCTTCCCTTTAGTCTGAAATTCCTCTATTTTTCTCTGTTGATTTGGCTACACATACGATACCTCCTTTAAAATTATCATAAATAGAACTCCAGCTCCTTAATCTCTCTCAACTCCTTAACCCTGAAACTTGGTTAATCCAAGCAAATTTGCAACGATTGCCTCTCTCCCTCTCCTTTTTCCTTGACCTGCCATCTAAAACAATTTTGCAAATATCCTCTTTCTAAAAAAGAAGTTATACTGAATTGAATATTAATTAAAATTTATAAAAATAAAAAATAAAAAATAAAAAAGCACGCGTGTATATATGTGTGTGCATAAAGAACCACAGTAACACGACACAGAGACACAAGTAGAAACCAGGTATTGGACTGTTGCAACCCATTAATTTGTTCATTAATACTTGAGACCCAAGCCATCTAGGCCATTCTGTACTTCATGACAACCAGTTTAAGGAATCGGTTGATAATACAAGCGATCTCAAATCAATTCTTAGGCAGCATGTGAATCAACTGCTCAAAAAATGAAAAGAGATCTTAAAAGCAATTTCATCCTTCTCAGTAACAGCGTTTTAGAATTCAAGAAGTTAGAATTTCAAAAGAAGAGGAGGAGTCAAAAGAAAGATAGTAATGAGTTGGGAATTTTTTTATTGTTGGATCATTTTAAATGAAGTGTCACGAATCCAGTCGAGAACTTGAGAAAAAATGGAGGAATTTTAAACTAGAGGGCTTCTTGCAACTCAGGAGTGTTCCTTTTGTCATCGCTGCTGCTCTCTTTTTCTCCATCAAGCTGGTCGTGTTGCGAAAAATTATACTAACAATACTATGGTAAATGTCATCTGTGCCTTCAAAATGCATCGGCAGTAGCAATTGTGCAGTAGTTTATTTGTTTTTGTATTTTAAAAATATTTTTTAAAAAAATTAATTTTTTAATTTTTTTTTTGCTTCAAAATAATTTTTTTTAATGTTTTCAGATCATTTTAATGTGCTGATATCAAAAATAATTTTTAAAAAATAAAAAAATATATTATTTTAATGCATTTCCGAATGAAAAACAGTTTAAAAAATAACAGCAACCATATTACTAAATAAACATGATTGATTTCCATACTGCTCTAAATTAAGAAACTCATGGGTTTGCATTACCAGAACCACGGGGAGTAAAGAGTGTTTGTTCTAATTCTGAGGGGTGTAGATCAACTTATCAGATTTCAATTTTGTTTTTTAGAGGTCAGTAGTTCAAGTCTCATAAATTTCATGGCCATTGAAGGTTTACATGATCGTTAACTTTAAAATTTATAAGATTAGTAGAGATGTGCATAAGTTGACCCGAACATCCATGTTAATAATAATAATAAAAAAAAGAAACGTTTGTTTAAAGCTTTTTAAAAATTCTGTCAAGGTGCACCCTATGAAATGCTACTGAATTAAAAACCTCTAGGTAGGTAGAAGCCATCGACCATAAGATTCGTGATTTTCAAGAAGTCAAACGGCGTGATTATGAAGAAGTCAAACGGCGTCACTTTTGAAGGCACATAATTAATGAACAAGTAAAATTCATAAAAAACGCGGTAGCAGCCACTGATGATGTATCATCAAGAACTTGGCCTTGAAATACTTTGAATTAGGTTAAGAAAATCTAGGCCTGTAGACAAGCTCTAAGGCAGGCAGGAAACTAGTATAATGGCCAGAAAAGTCGATGCTTTCTCATGCCATGAAGGCAGCCGTCGTGAAGAACACTTCTTCATTAACCGTCATTTTCCTTTTTTATTGCTTTGTCTTTTCCCCCTTAATTAATTACGAGTTATCTTTAATTTATACATTATTTTGTTAGACGATTCTCTTATACGTCGTTGAATCCCTAGCTATATATCAAACTGATTTATGGTATGAACTGATTCGAATTGATCTCTACAAGAGACCCACCAGAGAAAACAAAATACTTTATTTTAAAAAAAAGATTTATCTATTCAAATCGAGAGCAATTTCAAATCCCATATCGACCGGTTGCCAATAATCTCATTGTAACAAAAAATATATCGTTATCCATAAGAAATGATTAATTAATGGTGCGAGGAATATCCTTGTTTCACAAATAAGTCATAATTTTATGAATATAATATTTTAGTTTTGATACTCTCGGATCAGTTTATATATAAATCTAATTAATTAATTAATTAATTGTAATTAAGACTTCATGATGACCATTAATTGTGTGTATTTGTTATAAAAAAACAACAAACTTAATTAAAGCTATTGATTTCTATCACTTTTGAACTCAAGCAGACAAATAAAAACAACACGTCTTGCTTCTTTATTTGCCACCATGCTTTCTTAATTATTTTCGAAAGAAAATAAATAAATAAATAAAGGACATCGGCCACTTGATATAGTTTAGTTTAAACCCTAATTGCCCATGTGATTAAGAATGGAACAGGGAACGAAACAACAACTATCTTGCTTTCGTACATTTGACCGAAGACAGCCAATATGATCTGGTCAATCTTGATTACTACAGCCCGTCGTCGTTGTATCGATCACTATATGTATGTCCATGCATGATGGGACTCTTTCGATATAAACCACGCTAGCTTGAACATACAAGTATTGCAGAAGACACTGAGATAATATATAATCTTATAGAATCGTCAAGCTAGTCAGAGAGAAACAAAGAGATGGCCGTTGGAATTTTGGAAGTGAAGCTGGTGAAGGCAAAAGGCCTTGGAAACCCTGATTTCTTTGGTTTATCATGTTACTGCTCCAGCTCTTTGAGTATGTATCTTCTTTGTTTTTTTCCAAATTCATGATCTCGAGTTGAGTTGTTTCTAATATCTTTGATTTATGGTGTTCTTGCACTTCTACGAGTGTGTATCTTGTTCGTAGTCCAAATTCATCTGGAGTAGTTTCTGATGATTTCATTAATTTCGTCCATCGTGATGTTTTCTTGATTTTTTTTTTCTAGCAAGAAAACTCTTTCTTCTATTTTCATAATTAAATTTCTATACCATTTGTATATCTACTCTCAACAAATCTGTTTCAAATTAATTTAGATGTTTTTGAGATTTTATTAAGTGTATTTTTAGTAATATAATACATAATGTACTTTTTTAAAAGTGTTTTTCAATTGAAAAAATATTATACTTCAAAATTATTTTTTATTTTTAATATTAGAAAATCAAAATAATAAAAAAATAATTGAATTTTCTTTGGACAAAACATAATTAAAAAAGCATGCACTAAATGGGTTGGCATTAAAACATTACTAAGCTAAAAAGGGACTCTAAACATTAACTTTTCAATTTTGTATATACCAATTCTTTTAACATGACTTGGAAAAGAAAAGCATTGAGTTTTTTTCCTTGAACACTGAATATTCATTAAAAATGAATTGCAATTTTTTTTTTTGGTTATGAATGTGAGCTCCGAAGATTTTAATTTTGATACGATGGCAGCTAACATGGACCCATATGTTCTGGTAAAATACAAAAGCCAAGAGCGCAAGAGCAAAGTAGCAAGAGGTTAGTTCTTTACTCACTCAAACTGATGTGTATTTTAATATATCTTAGCTCCGCAAGAAAATCAAATTGAAAAAAAAAAACCCTAATCTTATCTTATTATATGCTATCTTCTGTTGATGGCATGCACTAGCCTCTAAGCATTATCAACCCCTTTGATAGATAGACTTTGAGAACAATTAATTAGGCTCAAACAAATCAATTAAGGATTAGTTTCTTGATTTGACCCATTTCAAATCACGAAAGTTCCTTGTGCTAGATGGTGACCAACCAGTGTAGAAATTTCCCCAGCAACTTGCGTCAATAAGGTCTTATTTTGACAGTCAAATTTGTAGCCGTCTCATAAAGGAATGCGCAATTCTTCATTGATCTTAATTTGTAAATGGATTACAGAAGAATCTCCATTATTGCCAACAGGTAGTAAAGAATAATTGTCCTTAAAATGTCGTTATTGGCAAGGATGTAAGCAATGTTAATGAAATCACAATTCACAGCTCATGTTGCCAATAAATTGGTTAACGTATACTTTGGTTTGTATTTGACATTAATTTATAGATTAAAATTAACATTGTAAGTGAAGGCAATATATATTGCAATGTCAATTATACTGTATAATATTCTTTACCTCTTAGCATGCGATTTCTAATTAAATTCCATAATTGATCTAGATTTATTTTAGTGATTGTTCAACTGAGAAGCCCCTGGTAAAGACAGATTGTAACTGTACAAGGCATGCACAGCTGTTTTACAGACGAAGTGCTTTCTTTAAGTAACTTCATATCAATGGTGCAGGTCAAGGTGGGCGTCCAGTGTGGAATGAGACTCTTACATTCAAGGTAGAGTATCCAGGGCAAGGTGGCAACTATAAGCTCATTCTTAAAATCATGGACAAGGACACCTTCTCTGCTGATGATTCTGTCGGCGAAGCCACGTAAGACACTGTTATATGTGTGTACGTGTGTGGCGAATGTATATTAATTTTATAGATTAAAATTTCCAATTGCAGTATTTTTTTGATTTCCATATGCTATATACAAAGCTAGTTAGTGTGGAGCGATGCATTTTGGGTTGATTGCAAATAGCAAGCATAGCTTTAACAGAGAATATGGAGGAAAATATACTTGAACTAGCAGGAGCCAGACCTAAGTAATGCTTGTCATTAAATTTATTTGGTTGATTGCAAATACCAGGAGTTTGATGCTAACAAGTAAAAGAAGCATGAAAAAACTTGTTCGATTTTTTTCTTAAATTTTATCAACGGGATAGCCCACAAGCAAAATAAATAATCCAATAACAGCATCTGTTCTGAATGAATCTTGTTAGATTTATTTCAATCCTTTTCTTTTATGCAGGATTTACGTTAAAGATTTGTTGGCATTAGGAGTGGAGAATGGAACTGCTGAACTACCAACTCAGAAGTATAGAGTGGTTAATGCTGACAAATCTTATCGTGGAGAGATTCAAGTTGGCGTCACTTTTACCCTCAAGGTATAATCCATACGTTTGATGATTAGATGATCGATGCATGATGGGTTTATATATATATATATATATATATATATATATATATATATATATATATATATATAAAATTTAAATAAAATTGACAGTAAAAAAAA
>Ga0325411_1002390_pt1 | contig 21234 bp, 11 predicted proteins | sample PopdelMetagenome_13_FD_206181 | JGI IMG/M metagenome (GOLD analysis project Ga0325411, IMG submission 206181) | Populus deltoides microbial communities from Bellville, Georgia, United States - Xylem-PdIQD-R4 | ecosystem: Host-associated > Plants > Phyllosphere > Stem > Wood/Secondary xylem...
AATGGTTTCTTTACAACTTAAATGTATGTTTTTCTTTTCTAAGATAATAATAAACTTTTTTTCTTGAAATTATACTAATTTTTTAGTAATTATTATAATTATGGAGAAAATATCTAAATTATATATAAAAAAAACATTTTCATGATTTTTTTATCCTACAGTGTGTAATCATTTACTTGTTACAAAATGAATAATATTTTTATAAGGTCATAATTTAATCCCCTCAAAAAAAAATCTTCTTTGAATAAAAAACAAAAAATTCCAAAAAAAATGCATTTAAAAAAATCATGCTTTTAATTTGATAATGGTATTTTTTCTGAATTTTTATTATTTTTCATAGTTTTTTCATATTATTGTTTTGGGCAAGCAAGCAAAAAAATGAATAAAAGAGAAGCAAAATACAAAATAATAATAATAATAATAATAATAATAATAATAAATGTGCAATTAAGGGTGAAATTAAAAGAAATAATGAGAAAAGTGGTGCAATTGGTCAAAAATGTAAAAATATAAATCTAAGGACTAAATTGGAAAAGGAGGAAGAATGAGAGGGTCATAAAAATATGCAATTAAGTGAGAGATTGAAAGCAATAATGAGAAAAGAGGTGCAAAATAACAAAATAAAAACCCAATGACTAAATTGGAAGAAGTGGGTGAATGAGAGGGCTGTGAAAATGTGCAATTAGGGACTACAATGAAAGAAATTCAAAGAAAAAGTTGCAATTGACCAAGAAAAAAAAAAGCAAAGGACTAAAGTGGAAAAATAAGAAACTTGGAGGATCACTTAAAAAGGAAATTTATGAAACGATGTTGTTTCATGTGGAAAGAAAAATAAAAGAAGGCATAAGCAAAACGATACCATTCCATGCCTAAAAGAAATTATATCACTTCACATAAAGAAGAAGAAACAAGCATACACCAAAACGACAATGTTTTTATGTATGCACCAATTACCTTCTTCTTTCTTTTTATATAAAAATCACCCATCACCACCCTTAATTGATTGCCAACACTCCCTAACACAACCAAAACTCCATCACCCTCTTCCCTAACATACCCTCTCTTACATTCATCCATACCTATATCAAAAAGACCCCTTAAACTTTCATAATAAGAGACTAAAATAGGCTAGTTAGTCATTTTTTTTCAAGAAAGAAATGATACTTAGGGGTTGGATTTTTTCTAATGGATTAAGGGTCCTAATCAAACCATCTAGAGGAGCTTCTAGAAGTTTTTCTCTCTATATAAAAAGAAGAAGTAAAAAAAAAAAAAAACAAAACAGCTAGAGAGAGAAAATATTAAAGAGAGAGAAAGGAGAAAAAAGAGTTTTGAGCTGAGTTTTTGAAGTTTATGTGAGCCAAGAGGAAGATAAAAAAGACAAAAAGAAAGAAAAAAAAAGGGGGGAATAGACCCTGAAGTTAGAAAGAGAAGCCAAGAAAGAGAAAGAAAGAAAATGAGAGTGTTTGAAGTTGGTTTGAGCTAGGGGATGATAAAGGAGGAGGGGGAGGAATAGAGAAAGGAAAAAGGATGAAAAAAAACCTAAAGAGGGAGAAAGGAACCTAAGAAGAGAGAAAAGAACAAAAGAGAGTTTGAGCTAATTAAAATGGATTTTATGTGATCTAGGTGATTTTAATTCCATTATGTCTCAGGAGGACAAGCACAATGATGACCCTGTCTCATCTTATGAAGTCTTTGATTTCAGAGTATGCTGTTCAGACTTGGGCCTCTCTGATATGAATTATACTGGTTGCCACTATACTAGGTCCAATGGGACTATTTGGACCAAAACAGGTCGCGTGCCGGCTAATCCCCTATGGGGCAACCTTTAGCTCACATCCCATGTGTATTTTCACCCTCCGAGGACTTTCTCTAATTACTCAAAAGCTCACATTCAGATTGGTACTAGCAGATCCCCTAGTCGCCATCCCTTCAAGTTTTTTAATATGTGGGTTGACCACCACAAATATACAGGCTTAATCTCTAAAGGATGGCAATCCCTAGTGGCAGGTACTCATATGTTTGTTTTGTGTAGGAAACTCAAGTCTTTGGATAGTCCTTTGAAGACTTTAAACAAGGGAGGCTTAACTCTCCTGAACAGGGTTAATCAATTGAAGCTGAATCTTTTCAACCTCAAGTCTGCTGAGAAAGCGTTTTTTGCTCAGAAGCTCAAGTGTAATTTCCTCAAGGCCAGTGACAGAGGTACAAGCTTTTTTCATGCTTTGATGAGTCACAAGCATAAGAAAAGTTTCATCTCTGCCATCCAGCATAGTAATGGGGCTCTTACTACCTATATTGATGAAGTTGGTGTTAAATATATCCACTTTTATCAGAACCTCCTTGGCACTTCATCGTCTACCTCTCCACTTGATGAAGTTGGTGTTCATTGTGGTCCTTGTCTTGATGAAACCCACTCTAATTTTTTCTTGGCTCTTGTGTATAACGAAGCTATCAAGGAAACTCTCTTCAGCATTGGAAATGACAAAGCTCCTGGTCCTGATGGATATTCATCTCTTTTCTTTAAGAAGTCTTGGGACATAGTTGAGGCTGATTTCAGTGAGGCGGTTCAGGATTTCTTTTCCTTTGGAAAGATTCTCAAGAAGATTAATCATTCCATTATTACTTTGGTCTTGAAATCTGCTAATGTTAACTCTGCCAATGATTTTCGACCTATCTCATGTTGCAATGTGGTCTATAAAGTGATCTCCAAGATTCTTGCTGTAAGACTTAGTCGTGCCCTCTAAGATATTATCGGTCCAGCTCAGAATGCTTTTCTTGGAGGAAGGAATATGATAGATAACATCAATCTGTCTCAAGAGTTTCTCAAGCATTATGGCAGGAAGAGAAGCTCCCCACGATGCCTTATAAAAGTTGATTTCAGGAAAGCCTTTGATTCGGTGCAATGACCCTTTCTCAGAGAGCTTATTCATCTGCTGGGTTTCCCTCATCGTTTAGTCCATCTTGTTATGCTATGTGTGGAAACTTCTTCCTTCCTTATTGCTATCAATGGCAACTTATATTGTTTTTTCCCTGGAAAGTGTGGAGTTCGACAGGGTGACCCTCTTTTTCCCTATCTATTTCTCATTTGCATGGAGTACCTCTCCCGTATGTTGAAGATAACATCTAAACAGCTAGACTTCCACTATCACCCGAAGTGTGCATTTCACCATATCTGTCACCTTACTTTTATGAATGACATTCTTCTGTTATGTCAGGGGGATAGATCTTCTGTTTGGATTCTTTTGGAGCAGCTGCATGTCTTTGGCCAAGCCTCAGGGTTACACATTAATGCAAGGAAATCTTCTATTTATTTTGGTGGAGTTAGAGACAGTATTAAGCACGGTATCCTCTAAGATTCTTGTTTTTCTGAAGGCAGCTTCCCTTTCAAATACCTTGGTGTCCCCCTCAGTCCCCACAAGCTTCTTGCTAGCCAATTTTCCCCTCCCTGCATTAACTTGAATCTATTATACAAGGCTGGATGGGCAAGCACTTAACATATGTTGGGCGGCTGGAATTAATTAGATCAGTTCTCTTTGGCATGGTGCAATTTTGGCTCAATATTTTCCCTATGTCGGATACTGTCATCAACCAAATTACATACATTTAACACAGCCAGAAACAAGTCTGCTTTAGTAGCCTGGAAACACATTTGTTTGCTAAAAGGGGGTTGGGGCTCTATACCATCAAGGCAAGGAACCGTTGTTTCATTACAAAGCAGCTATGGAATATCCATTTAAAGACTGACTTGATTTAGATTAGATGGTTGCACCATTTTTACTTGCAAGATAGTTCCATCTGGTTGGTTCCTTTAACGTGAACCTCCTCTCCCCTATGGAAGTCCCTTCTTACTCCTTGAGATCAACTCCTTGCAGATTGTGGGGGTCAATCAGAAGTGATCTCTATGATGCAAAGTTAGGACAATATTTCTGAGCCCTTCTTAGGTCATGCTTATGAGTTTTTGAGATTCAAAGGAACCCCGGTGTCATGGGTTAAGGTTGTTTGGGAACCTTGGTGTTTACCAAGGTATAGTTTCATCCTTTAGCTTGCTTTGCTTGGGAGGCTGAGAACAAGAGACAGGCTGCATTATGTTGATATTGATGCTAGCTGTGTCTTCTGTCTGGATCATGAGGAAAGCCATAGTCACCTCTTCTTTGCTTGCAGTTGGACATCCCTCTTATGGTCAAAGGTGAAATCCTGGCTTTGGCTCTGCAAGGGTATGACCACCATTAGTAGTGTTGTTCAAGGCCTTAATATCAGGGGGGGAAAACGTTGTTGCCAGGATGAAAAGGGTCTCCCTCAGCATTGTTGTCTACTTGATATGGGAAGAAAGGAATCAAAGAGTTTCTGAAAACTCCTGCACACTGGTTAAATATGTTTTTTTTTTTTTTTATAGATTTCAGGTTTTATTCTACATGATATTGCACTTTCATGAGCACAATCATCCTCAAATTTATGTGAGCTAACTGTATTGGTGGTTGTTTTGGATGTTCTCTCTTGTGGGATGAAATCTTCTCTTCTGTTTGCAGTCCATATAGTCTCTGCATCTGAGCTGATCATATTGGTTGTTGCTGCTTCTCTTGAAGTTTTGTTGTGCTGCATGATACTCATGTCTGTCACTCCTTGTAATTTATGGTGCCCAAGGCGTCTACTTTGTGTTTCCTGTTTCAGTTGGTGCCCAAGACGTCTTCTTGCCTACTTGTCTTGGCTTTTGCTTTGTATTAGGTTGGGAACCTTGTAATTTATAGTTCCTTACATAACCATTGTCTGCTAATTTTAGCTTGTTAGCTATGGCTTTGATGTAAAGTTTTTTCAGGGAGTTTGTTCCTTGCTTTTGTAAATCACTGTATACGAACTTGCTGGTTTTCCGGCACTGTAAAGATTCGATCTATTAATATACTTATATTTTGATAAAAATAAAAAAATAAAAGTTATGCTCTCTCTGTTCAGGTTTTTCCTTTTTATTCTATGTATACTGTGGATTTCACCAAAAAATTAACATATAGAGGAAGTTGATGAATAACCCTCAAGTATTAAGTTACTGTATTAAGTGTTATTTTAGCAAAACAGCTTAAGTTTAGGAATTAAAAATCAATAAGTTGTTTAATAATTTTCAATGACCAATTAATTAGAAATAAAGGAAAGAAACTACATCAATTTCCAACTATTACACAGAGCATGATATCGAGCTTGAGACAAAGCTTTCTGCACCAAGCGGCTGGAATTATTCCAGCTGTTTAGGCCGCGCAAATGGCAACCCTTATATGCATATTTTTTCTAAGCACACACAATTTTTACTATATAGAGCTGACATTATCTTTTGCATGAATGACACAATTCATTACTAGTATTTTCATCAATGACGTCATGGTTAGCCAATTATTTTTTTCCAATACTATCAACATATCAATTTTTCCAATAATAATATGTTTTCTTCTCCATGAAAGAATTTCAAGATTTACATGTACGTATGAATACACTCAGAGAAAATCATATCACATCCTTGACCACTCAGAGCTATAAATACCCATACAAAGCCAGCTAGGTCTTAGCCATAAAATTAAAAAATACCAGACCATGCCACATAAGTTGTAGCTACATAAAAGCCAAGGCATTCACAACTAGAGCCAGTCAGGCTATATAATTTATAGCCAACACATGCACAGGCTATACACGTAGAGACGTTCCCTTCACCTTCATTATTCTTTTCTATATTATTTTTCTACTATATTTTACTAACTCAAGCACCCATCTATCTCTTGTTTCTTAAGTGACTGTTCTTCAAATGAATGTCTAGACCAGCTCAAGCAGGACGTAACCATCAAAAGTTTATATTTAATTTGTCTGAGGGTTTTTTTTTTTTTTGACCTCATCGTAAACAAAGCAAAGCAATTACCAATGATATTTCAAGGAAACACCTTTTCTGCAAGTACAACTTGGCTCATCGAAATTTTGTACTATAACTAACCTTATCATGCCTCATTCTTAATAAAGTTCTTTTTATTAAGTTCTAAAATACTTTCTTAAACGTGAAATTACCCATATATATATATAACTTAATTTAACCGTTTTACTCTTCAAAGAAGATTTCGATCTTCACTAGTGACATTGCTCGGACTATCCTGCGGGTAATTAATTCAGTTTATCAAGTCGTTAAAACAAGGAAACAGCCTTTTTCTAAATACAATATCAAATATGAGGAAAATGTGCACGATTTGTTTTCGTTAATTTATACAAAAATTTTATTATGATCCATCACATATGAGTAAATGTCACAGCAAGAAGGGTCCAGTATGGTTTTTGCATGCAAAAGGACTCGTTTCTTTTTCTTGAGGAGATACAAATGTTAAAAAACCAATTCATCCTAAAAACTTAAGTTATTAGATGAAATTTGAAGATATGATTTATATTATTCTACAATACACCTCCCAAGTGAAAGTTCTTTGGGTTTGAAACTTGTACAAACTCACATTACCTTGTGCTTAATTTTTATCAAATAAATGGGGATTGTGAGATTCAAACTTATGACCACTTGATTATCAAGGTTTCGATACGATGTTAAAGAACCAATTCAACTCAAAAATTTAAACTGTTAAGTGAGATCCCAAATTATAATTTATATTATTTTATATTATTCTACAACAACAAACCAGTGAGAAAATAAAACAAGTGCTCTCGCTTTATATGAATTTGAACCTCTATTCCAAGCCGGAAAAAAAGAAAAAAAAGCCACCCTCTTCTATTTAATAAAACAAAACTTGTAAAAACATAATAATATTAAGGGTCCTTACATGTTTCTAATCCGAAATCTTAATGACTTTCAAATCAAAATCATTACGTGTACTAATGATTACAACTTCATCAGTTATATAACCATGCAAATTCTAAAAAAATAAATTAAATAGCATGTTTTCTTCTTCAACCAAAGACTAGATATTGCATCAAAACTTTAATTTCAGTAACTATTTTTTTAAGTAACGATAAGATTGCAAGAGAAAATCCCTCGTAAGGTAATAAATATATAGGGAAAAAGAAAATGAAGAGCAAACTAAATTGAGCGAAAATTTCTAATGGATGAGTTGTCTACTTTGAGATTGAAGCTAGAAATATAAAAAATGTTGTTGAACATTCAAATGCTGAACTTACGGCAGTCAAAGGAATTATTGGACAACATGAAAGAAGACATTCTCAGACAAAAAAAAAAAAAACACTAGAAGATAATGCAAATTACAACATATATACAAAAGAGAAAAAGACTTTTAACCCTTCAAGTAACAATCAGCAAACCAAGCAGCACAAAACTTCAGACTTTGGGTTTTGTCATAAATCATTTTTAATCTCTTTGTTTTGGAAATTACATGGTTAGGTTCAAAACTTTATTTTTCCTTCATTTGAGTCCATAAGTTTGGAAAACAAAAGATTGAGAGAAAGACAATCACCAAACTAAAAAAAAATAAAAAAAGTTGATAAACACTCGCTTTCTATGACAAAACTTGCTATTATTGGTGTCCATGAGTTTTATTTGTTTATGAGAATTTTATGCAGGTCTTTTTTTTCTATTTATTTTGCATAAAAAAATAGATCGAGCTTCAAAATTTTATTTTGATGTGGGTTGATTTTTATTTTTTAATTAATAAAATGGTGATTCAATACCAAAAATAGATTTTTTAATGTTTCTACAGTGTTCCTTAGATTTTTTCGATGAATAAGTTTTTTTTTTTACCTCTTGAAGGCGACTATCTGCCTTTTAGAGCACCTATTGTGATCATAATATGTAATTGCAGGAAATAATGTCACTTACTATTTATTTTTAATGAGTGGGGCGGATGACATGTTTTTTATTGATAAAAAAAAAGAAAACAAAAATATAATGGGCTTAGATGTGTGGGCTACCCAGGCTTGTATATTTGGCTTTTTCATCTTTATTTATTTGTTTTTAATTTTATTATTCAATATTTTTTTAAATTCCATTACAAATTTATTTTGGTTTTGGTTTGATATTTATTAATTTATCCATTTAAAATAATTCATTACATTAACGTTGTACTGAACCATATAAAGAAAATAGCTTTTTTCTTAGCGTATTAATTTTTCTGTGACTTTCATAATGTAGAAATTCCCGATCAAGCTTAGCTGAAACTATTGTAGCGCAACCACAACCTTTGAATATTTTGACAAATAACTAACAGCTCCACACCTAACTTTCTTCGATCACAATCCCGCATGCTTGACTTGAAGTTCGAATCTCCGGGAAATGCATGCACAATTCAATTGTGATATTAATTTGTGCGGGGTATAATGTGAATAAAAATTAAGGTTTTTAAATTTCAAAGTTATAGTCCGGTAGAGAAATAAAGAAAAATCAATAGTAAAATACTCTAAAGGTTGTAAAACTTATGAGAACATTAACTTTTAGGGTTTATTTTAAGGACTTTCCAACCTCTGAGAACAATGAAAATCCTAATCCAATGAGAAGTTTAATCTAAATAGAGAAAATACTACATAAAAAATAAAATAAAAAATCCCAAACAATAATTTTTAGGGTTTGTTTTAAGGCCTTTCCAACCTCTAAGAACAATAAAACTTTAACAATTATCAAACAGGCATTTACAATATTTTGGCAAAATTTTAATCTAATTTAAGAGTCAAATAAAAGATTATGCTTGTTTTACTAGAATATGAAACTATATTTTTAGATGATGAAAATTTAGTTGATGTGTCTATCATCCCTAACAATAAAGTCTTGACCTGTTTGAATTGGTAATTTTGAAAGATTTATCAAACATAGATACATTGGTTTTGGACAACATATCCCAACTTAATTACTCTTTGATGTCAACTTCAGCCTTTTGAGCAATTCTAAAAACTTGTTTTAAAATTTCTTTATTGAAATTAATCTTAAGACTGACTTAAAACTACACTATCAATTTCACATTTACTTAATGTTCTTCTGATTTTTCAGCATATGTAGTGACTTTAGGTTGTTCCTCTAAGAATGACAATAATTATGGCTCTTTTGCTTCTTTGGAAACAAACTCTATAGATAGAGTAATAGATTTATCATTAATAATATTGGTCACTGGAGCTAGAATATTAGGTGTGTATGGTTCTAGAATGAAAACCTTTTTCACATCTTTTTATCATCAACTTGAACAATTGGTACCTCACTCTATCATAAAAGCTTTAGATTTGGGTTCAGGTCGGGCTCTCCTTTTAAAGATACAAATGTATAACTCACATCTCCTTATTGATCTTATACCAATTATCTCTACCAAAGTATATAGCATCTACATAGGCCTACTAGATATGAAACTACATGCATCTATATCTATCATATAACAATAAATCTCATCCCTATATTTTTCAATGAAAAGAGTTACTTTATAGTGTTGCGATACCTTTATTTCACCTGTAGATTTAATCTATATAATTTTATATGATTTAGGATGTTGTTCTAATTACAATTTAATTTATTAGTAGTATGTTTTCCAATAATGTTTTCATAACAACCATTATCCATAATCAAATTAAACATGTTATTATTTATGGTGCATTGGTTATAAAATAACCTTTAAATCTCATCCCTATATTTTTCAATGAAAAGAGTTACTTTATAGTGTTGCGATACCTTTATTTCACCTGTAGATTTAATCTATATAATTTTATATGATTTAGGATGTTGTTCTAATTACAATTTAATTTATTAGTAGTATGTTTTCCAATAATGTTTTCATAACAACCATTATCCATAATCAAATTAAACATGTTATTATTTATGGTGCATTGGTTATAAAATAACCTTTAGTGTTAGCAATATCTTCATAATCAAGAAGGTTTGTCCCTTATCATTATCAACATCATTATCTTCATCATATAAATCTTCTTCATTATCTTCATCAGGTTCGCACAAATCATCCTCATCATCGGAAGGTTTTAGCTTATACTGACATTCGATCAGGTTGATCGATTTCTGTCTCAGGTTATGGTAGTTCATCTTGGTCTGACAAAGCCCTACAACCCTCATCAAACTCATCTTCACCAACATCTACATAGACAACTAGTTGTCTAGGAGGATTTTCAAGAATAGGTCTGAGGTTAAGCTTGCCCTGAGATAAGTCTTCAAGCACTTTCCTCTCCTATTCATGACTCCTATTTATGCTTGACCATTGTAATTGATCTATCCATTCAGATAAATATGCTATGAAATGCTCTCGTCAATCAAATCTAAGTGGTGGGGTTTTCCACGCTACCTCTTGAGCCCTCATAGTCCTTTAGATGACTGATAAGTGCAAAATATACATACGTTTTTATTCCTTTTACACTATGATTTTTAAGGTATTTTGAACTTATTTGAGTTGATTGAAAGTTATTTTTATGAGCTTGGCATGTAGAAGAGACTTTGTGAATTAATCGCTAAAAGATAAGAAATTCTGCATTTTATGTTTTGAACCTAGCTTTTTATGAATTTTTTTTTTGTCAAGTTAGAGTTTCAGAATAAGAATGTGGGCTTAATCTAAGTTTAAGAACACATGTTAAGCTTTCAATGAAGGTACTGTGGGCAAAATTCCGATCTCATTTGGACCTCAAATCAGACCTGCAAACTCGGGTCAAAAACCTTCTCACAGTAGGATTCTCTGCTTTCACACTAGATATTTAAATGGGAATATTTTGCACTTCTGATATCAAAATCAGGTGATTCAAAAACCATAATTCATATACACATCGAGGACTATAACTTTCATATAGGATTCTAAGTCAGATAAAATCATTTTAAAGGACAAAATCCAGATGCAATCTGATTGGTCGAAATGAGTCTCCTGATCTGATTCAGAAACTAACAATGCCGAGCATTCCACTATGACTGAGAGTCTGACATAAGAATAGTGGACCTGATAAAATTGCAAATCAATCCTTTAACATGTCATGAATGAAATAATATAGATGGGATGGTCGGATAGTGCAAAAACCATGTCAGAATCAAAGTCTAAATTGCAAGAGAGTTTATATTACAACAGAATTGTGACAGTAGCAAAATCAGTTTTTAACACAAATTTTGAGAGATTTATCCAAACTTAAAGACCAAATAAAGAAGGAAAAAATTTATCATCATGAAAACCTCTAATTATCCTAAGAATCTTGAAGATTTTGGCAGCAAAGACAGAGGATAAAAAGAGCAGAACACAGCTGAAACATGGTTCGAGAAACATTCCTTTCTTCTCTGCTTTTGTCAATTTTCCAGCAACCATGAATTAAACTCTTGAATTCGATTCAAGAGGGATACACACCATCTCCATTAGCACGTTGTGAAAAGTAACGTTATCATTGTAATTCTTTCAGATTCAAGTATTTATTTTTTCTTATTCAGAATTATGTTATTGATTGTTATTCAAACTTATTAAATTGTTTTGAGATGGCATGTATGCTTTCTAGTTTCTTTCAATCCGTAATTGTTGTTAGCGACTAGAGTAAGAAGCAAAAGAATTAATTTAATTGCTGCAACTCTGATCTGGATTTATGAGGGAAGAATAAACTAAGTTAAAATTGTTAAGCTTTTGAACATTTGCTTAGAATAAATGCATAAATTTTATTTCTAAAACTATTGTCAAGTGAATGAAAATTGCTTTCAATATTACATTCATTTGATGGTAAGAAATTAATTAGAGAGCTTTTTCTAATTAACGTACTCGTAATCTCATTGATTTCTCTTAGCTTTAAGGGATATCGAATTTATTTATTTGTATAATTATTGTTTCTTGAATTTTTTATTTAAATCCCACGTTCTTTCTTATTTCAGTATACTATAAGAAAATTAAACAAAATTTCTCTTGGGTTCGACCTGGTTTTTCACGATCATACTATAAATTTTTTTATTTGTGATAGTTAAGTCAGAATTATATTTTGGTGATTTTGACAATCGATTAATGACCTCCACTCCTGCATCATGAAATAGGATTCTATCATATTCGTCAATCAAGCATGACAACCTACTTTGATACCAATTGACATGGTGTATAACATAGATAAAAACTAAGGTTCTCAATCACTAAGGTTATATCATGAAATGGTAGAGAAATAGAAATTTTTTGATATTTTCTGAAAAGTTTGAAATTAAATAGTTTGATCTTCAATGAAAAAAAAAACCTAAAAAGTTGTTTAAATATAAGAAAAAAAATCCTAATTAAATTATAATTCCTAATCTAAATAGGAAAAATAATCCAAATGTAGCAATGGAAAATAAAAAAAAAATATCAAACAATAACTTACGGGCCTTATTTGAATAATTTTTTGACATCTAATGACTATAAAATTTTAACTCTATAAAAAACAGAGCCTCTAGAATGTTTTTGTTAAAATTTTAGTTCGATTTAACATTGTTATCAAACGTTACACTTGTTTTATTAGACTGTGCAGTAGATTTTTATAGAACTTCTGAAACCTAAAAAATCTTAACAATTAAGAAATAATACGACATAAATAATTATGCCAAAAATAATGAATAAAGTACCCCACTTCAGATAAAGTACCCCATTTCAGCGAATTTTACAAGATAATCCCTGGATGTTAATTTCTTGCAAAATTTACCAGAATCAGCCCTATACTTTAATAATTTTTCAATTAAGCCCCCTGATCGATTTCATTAATTAAATTAATTCTAAGCTTAATTAAGTCTTAAAACTTATCAATTCTCCAATTAAGCCTTTAATTGGATTAATTAAATTAATTCTAAGCTTAATTAAGTCTCAAAACTTATCAATTCTCTAATTAAACCCTTGATTAGATTAATTAAATTGATTCCAATCTTAATTAAACCTCAAAACTTCCAATCATGTTGCCTTTAACCCAAACTTTAATTCATTCTTCATTTATTTTATTTTTTCTTGTTTTTCATCATTTTTTCAGTAAATAAAATAATTAAAAGAAAAGGGTCAAAATTGGGTTATGACAAACAACACGAGGGGAAGATAGAGGGAAAACGAACGCAAACACAGGGGAACACAAACGAAGAACAGAGGGGACACGAAGGAGAAAACCAGAGTAAACATAGGAGACTAAGAAAACAGGCTACCAGAACAAGTGAAGATAAGAAGAAACAGGGGAGAGTGTCTGGCTAATAAGCAACCCTCTCTCCTCATCATGCTCCTGATCTGCCAGCATCCACCAACTCCTCAGTCGTGAGAAGTTTCTTCTCTGCCATGAACAACAAGCTAAATCGTCAATCGTGAGCACCGTCTCCCTCAGCCTCGCCAAGTAAGTTCTTCATCTTTCCCTGTTTTGTTAAATTAATTGCCCTGTTACTGTTGCATACATGCGTTAGCGATTCACGCATGCATGCAATAGTGGCCAAACCGAGTCACTGGTTTGGGCCAGTGACTCGGCTGGGCTAGCTAGATCCAGTCCAACCCGGCTAGGCTAGATCCAGCCCTTAAAAAGAATAATTTTTTATGGATTTATTTACTAGTCCTAGAGTCAGAAATACCATATTTTTTGAGTTACATAATATTTACCAACGTTAGAATTGGAAATATTCATAGGCGAATATTCACTGATGCTAGAGTCGAGAATATTATAGGATAACCACAAAAATGAAACACAAACAAACATTTAGCAATTTAAGACAAAACCAAAAATGCATCTTGTCTCAGATAGGACGCTTAAGGGGTGATAATATCTTCCCTTTCACGTAACCAGTCTCGTACCATAGAATCTCTATTAACCAGTTAGGGTTCCTAGTGACCATAATATTAGGTAGCGACTCCTTGAAAAAGACATTTTTCTCCCAAAAAAAAGATGTCAGATATTTGTTCTTTTTCCACAAGAATAATTTTTAATCGGTCGCCGCGATATCCAGGTGTGACAAATGACATGGTGTTTTTATTGTGAATTGTATTTATTGTTAATCCTCTCATGGATAGATTATGCAAAATTTTGTATTTTTTTAATTTAGTTTTCAAATATTTTTTTTGGACGATTTAGTCCTAATTAAAAAATAATTGATTTTAAATTCTTGTGAAAGTTGGGATTGGAAGAGAGGGGACCGTTATGAAAAACACGACAATCATGAGTGGTGAGCTATAAGTTTTGAAAAAGATACACTTCAGTCCTCTAGCTTATACAATCACGCAAATTATACAATTTCAGTCCTCTAATATTTTTCTAATTCTGTTTTGGTACAAAAGCTCATTTACATTATTTTTTGGTTCTTGATTAAGAGAAAGAGAGAAAGATCGTCGAATTCTAATGGTAAAGAGAGAAACATGTCGATAACTGATAAGGGAAGTTTTAGCATGTATATTTTCTACTATTCATGCTTGATTTTGAAATATTTTAGATGTGTTGCATAAGTTAATTAGAATTTTGAAACCCTTTATGAACTATTGACCTCATGGAAAATTAATGTGTTTTCAAATACTAGATTACTGAGTAGGCAGAATCCGGTAGTAAAACCAAACATTGATTGATTTTGGGCTGCAAAGGAAGCTATACAACTCAGTTCTAGGCATTCATTTCCATTTTCAAATATCTGAGATGAAGGTCTACAAAACATATAAAGGGCAGAGAACTCAGTTTTGTTGTTTCGAAGCCCAAAAAGCGAGTTGAAAAACAAGGATTGAATCAGACCCGACCTTCCTGCACTTAAAATGTTGTCTCGGGTTATGGCCTATATCTCAAGTCTCAGAGGTCCAAAAATTGCAAGATCAGTTTCATGCGAAAGAAGATTAGATTTTCTACAATTTCTCCGGAAATAGAGATCTTGGAATTCATATATTTTCTGTCTCAAATCTATCCCGCCAATAGTCAGAGAGGAAAGGAATACGAAGCAGAGAAGGAAATTTTCTTCTTGCCAGCTAGGGGGTAAAAAGGCCAGAATATAAAAGAGAAAAAGAGGGGTTCAGCCGGGTAGACATTGAGACATAGAGAAGCCACATAATACACCAAAAAGAGGAGAGGAGACGACACAAAATAAAGGCGAAAATAGATACAAAACAGGAGACAAAAAGCAGAGGAAACAAGGGACGAAAATCAGAGAAGATTGGAGGACACCTATCTATTCTATTGTCATTCTCTGCTTTTGAGTGATGTTCATTGTATCAAGTTTGTTTCTCTTTAATTTAACTACGGAGTAGACTTTTATTCTTGGATTTTTTATGTAACTTTACTATGAATATGTGAACAATTTCTTTGATTGAATTATTACATTAAGTTGTTGAGTATTTCATTCCATGTTTAATACTTGTGTATGTTTGGCCAATATCTACATGATTTGGAATTCAATTTGAGACTAAGAAGTGATAATTGTTTTAGCTATTGTTTGAAATACCATAAGAAATTTATAGGATAGAGATATCCTAGGAACTTTTGTAATCGTTAAAGGTTTTACAGTACTTAATAAATTTCGACAAGTTTGGAACTTTCATAGAGTATATGAAGTTTATTTGTCAAAATAATTCATTGATAGTCGAGAGAGATTAATGTTCAAATTAGAAAAAATTGATTATCAACGCTAAGAGTAATTAATTTAATTGAGAAAGTTCACATAGATTCAGTTATGGTAAGTTAAAAATCCTAGAACCAATAAATTTAAATTCATTAATATTTAATCAATTAGTTGTCTGTTTTTAATCATTAATTTTTGTTTCATAATTTATCTCATTCGATTCCTCAAATAGATCATAATTTCAAAAACTTTGGTAATTAGTAGTAATTTTTACAAATCTTCGTGGGACGATACTCTACTCATCACTTTATTACTTGTTATGATTCATGCACTTGTGAAATTAACTAACAAGTTTTTGGTGCCGTTGCCGGGAATTTTTGATAAAATTACTAATAATATCCCTATAAATTAAATTTGATCTAATTTGATTGCTTTTTGCCTTCAGCTCTTTAGGTGTGTTGTCTAGTGCATGGGAAGTAATAAAAACCAGTTGTTGCTGCCTTATAATCCTAAGTTAAGAGAACTGCAAGGGTATTAAGAAAGAAAACACGAGAGACTCAAAACAACTCAAATATCATGGCAAACAATGAAAATCCTTAGCAAGACACACAGGCATTGAGAAAGTTTGCTCTCCCACAAGTAAAAGGAATTCGTTTTGTTATCAAAAAACCAAGGATTGAGGCCAATAATTTTGAGATCAAACTAGCAATACTGAAAATGATTCAGACTTTAGTTCAGTTTTATGGGTTGCCAAGTGATGATCCTAACGCTCATATTGCAAGTTTCTTGGAAATCTGCGACACATTTAAGCATAATGGCATTATTGATGATGCCATTCGCCTCAGATTGTTTTCATTTTCTTTGCGAGTAGAGCAAAGAACTGGTTAAACTCCATGCCTGCAGACTCAGTCATCAGTCGGAAAGATTTAGCTCAGAAACTCCTTGCTAAATTTTCCCCACCAGCCAAGATAGTGAAGATGCGCATTGAAATCTCTAATTTCACCCAACTTGAGAGTGAACCACTGTGTGAGGCATGAGAGAGATATAAGGATTTTCTTAGGCGTTGCCCTCACCATGGACTGTCAAAGTGGATGCAAGTACATAATTTTTAATAAATTTCGACAAGTTCAGAACTTTCATAGAGTATATGAAGTTCTTTCGTCGAAATAATCCTTTGATACTCGAGAGAGATTAATGTTTAAATTAGAAAAACCTGATTATCAATGCTAGGAGTAATTGATTCAATTGAGAAAGTTCACATATGAATAGTTATGGTAAGTTAGAAATCCTAGAACCAGTAGAATTGAATTGATTAATATTTAATCAATTGGTTGTTTGTTTTTAATCATTAATTTTTGTTTCATAAACTATCTCATTCGATTCCTCAAATAGATCATAATTTAAAAGACTTTGGTAATTAGTAGTAATTTTTACAAATCCTCATGGGACGATACTCTGCTCATCACTTTATTACTTGTTACGATTCGTGCACTTGCAAAATTAACCAACAGTAACATCGATTTAGGCCATTAAAATGAATGATATTTGTGTCAAATTATTCCATTTGATAAGGGGAGTTCATATTAGATGTTATTTTGTTCCTTGAAAGTTCATGAAAAAACAAATTTGAGCCTGGGTCGATTTTAGTTTCGGGTTAAGTTTGGTTTTTTGGGCAGTTTTTTCAGTCCATGGATATGTTTATTATGGTTTTGAAGGTGTTTTATATGTGTTTTAGTTTAAAAACAAGTTGAAAAACAGTTTTTGGGTCAAAAAAACATTGAGCCTAATTTTCCAGCCACCGTAAGGGCAAAAATCTAGGCAAAACAAACAACATATCATCTGATTTAAAAAAAACAAATTGGCATATGAATGTTGTCCGCCCAAGAAACAGTTAAAAAAAAGGACCCATTCGCGCGGTCCCTAATGAAATGGGCCAGGTGAACTAGCCTAACCCTTTTTTTTTAATTTTTTTTTATTTCAATTAATGGTTCTTTTTAAAAAAAAAACTTAATTATATTTACATTAATACCCCTTCTCTATTTTATTTTGTTTAGAAAGCCTCTTTTAAATAATGATGATTTTTTTTTATGTGTTTAATTTTCGAAAAGGTTTTTTTTATTCATTTATGATTTTTTTTTAAACTTTTGTGTAGATGAACTATATTTTTGAAAATAAAAAATATTTATTTTTAAATGATATTACTAATATATGTAGCCTTGCACATTATTCCTTTTTGATATTTCTATTATTGTTTGATCAAATAAAAAAATATTTTAATAAACAAAAATTAGCAAACATTATTGGATAAATATCTCATCTTGTGAGATTAAATATTTTTATCTACATTTATTTCTATGTTTTTCAAGTTTTATTTTTAGGTATCTTTAATAATTATTTATTTATTTATTAGTGTACATAGTTCTCAGTTTATTTGATTATATGTGTCTATAAAAGTTTTTATTTGCACTTAAATTTCTTGGACTACAAAAATACATTGAAAAACCTACATATACAATTTGCTATATGGAAAATAAAAATATTTAACCCGCGGTGAAACACGAGTCATATAACTAGTATTTCTTATTTTACGTGTATTTATAATAAGTTCAACCATTAATACAATCAGTTATAACTTAATTGGTAATATTTTATTCAATATCTTAGTTATTGATAAACCTAAATTTAATGGGTAAAAAAAATCTTTCAAAAGACCCCATTTAATGTATCTGAATACAATAACACAATAGGCTCGCCTTAGGGGATGAGCCTCATGGAGCCTCACTCCATGAGCTCGTTCTAGGGGAGGAGCTCGATTATATGGGCTCACTGTACATGAGGAGCTTGACTTCATGGTCTCGTTCTAGGGAGGAGCCCCACTCCACAGGCTCGCCCTAGGCAATGTGCTTGTGCCTATTTTTCATCTCTAAAAGGTTTAGGCAACTTGTCCGAGCCTAACTCTCCCTTGGGGGTTTTTCTAGGACTCCATGTGAATACCTCGATATTTTATACTAATTCAATATGTATTATTTTGAGTATAATACAACTTAAAATATCACAAGGGTGAAATCACACTTTAGTCTCTTCTCACCCTAAAAGGATAAGACTCATAAATTATAAAGACACTATGAATCCTTCAAACTCAAAGTTCACAATCTCTTTATTCTTAACATTTTTAACACATATATGGTTAGAGTATATCTCTTTGAAATATCATTATATTTTTTCTCTCTATAAAGTTACTGACTTATGTATTTAAGAGTTCTCATATCCATCAAAGTGGACCTTTTACAGGTACTAGCTACCAACCACTTGGGCTTTTCATATCAAACCTCCAGATACCTTGACTAAGAAGAATGAATCAAATTATTTGAATTAAGAGATGAACTGATTATTCAACACAACAAATTTATTCCTAAACATTTTGAATTTCAAGACTCATCAATTGATGTCTTACGTGGGAAACTGATATAAAAGCCATCAATTTCTAAAACTTGTTTTTGATATTTTCAGGTCATTTCATGGCACACAATTAAGACATACTTGGGTCAGGATGTAGGACAAATCTACCTGTTACCACATACACTTTACCCATTTAGGCCTTCAACAACTCACTAGTCAAGTGCAACTCCTTACTCAGACTTGTTGGCAACCCATGAGGAAAATCAAACTTTATCACCCCAACAAGTCTTGACACCCTCAGCAACTCACAACGCCTTAGTGTTGAAGCCTTTAGCCATACCAGGCACCTGTAGATGATTACACTACATAGAGGAGAATAAATAGAATGATATTCTTGAGAGTCCCTCAAGGGGTTACTTGTGCCATGACGATAACCATGCATAAAGCCAATATTCCAAACATACTCCCTCTACCTATCGTGGGATGACACTAGTTACCACAACTATCGTTCCATGTCAAACTCCCTAGGGTCCCAATAACTTAACATATAAATGACTAAGAGATAGTCTATACATGAGCATACCTAGAAGAATGACTATAGCCCCCATTAATAAAGGACTTCTCTCTTGTTCAAACGAGTATTGAACACTTAACTCTCTAAAGATTATATTTCTAAAAAAATAAGTCTAGACAACTATAATGTCGTGACCAACCCGAGAAAGCATACACAGAATGTGCATGGTAGCTTAGAGTTGGTCATCAAGGATATTGATGTGCATAATTGTCCTCATAACCTTCTAGGGGTCTGCTCATGCTTGGTACAATAATTTAGAGTCAATCTCTATCGAAGGGTTTAGTGACCTTTGCACTAAGCTAGTGACACACTTTAACACCAGCATATTAGTCTACAGAGCTATTTGGTGTTACCCAATAAAAGGGTAAGTCTACACGAGTATATTTGAAGAGGTTCAATGAGGAAATATTCAAGGTGGAAGAATTTCTTGAGCTAGTACCCTTAGAGGCCTTAATAAAAGGGATAAGAGAACATGTTATCTAAAGAGAACTTTATGCCTTACCCAAAAAAAAAAGCTTGCTTAAAGTGAATTAGGCCATGAAAAATCAAATAAGGGTGAAAATGAAAATTTTGCTATGGCATGGGCCTTCTTGTTCTTACAAGGACAACTTGCATGAGGGACCTTTCAAGCAAAATCATTCTCCTAGTAGAAATGAAAGCTTGAGGAAGAACTATGAGAGATCAACCCACGATTATTTGATATATCCTAAAGATTTATAACTCCCTTAAATCAAAATAGCATTACCTTACCTTTCCAAAATTAGCAGGGTAGTAACAACAAACACCTTAGTGCCATCTTTAAGACATGTTTCTACTAAGAACCTCTCTCATACTTATTACTCAAATCACATCAGGATGCATAATCCTTAATAGAAAAGTAAATTTATTTTCAAAATAAAAATAATGTATCTTTAACATACATTTTCTAACTACTAATCTTCAGTGAGGGCTTTCAGACACTTTTCAAGGAAGGGATTGATTTGGTCTCCCAAATGCAATAGCACCACTCTTATTGAAGGGGATTGACTTGGTCTTCCTAGGGTAATAATATCATTCTCTAGATGATGTCTAAGAGCCTCTCACCAATTCATCAAAAGTTGATCTTGGATCTTCTATTCTCTAGTGTAGTCTTGAATTGACATATTCTTTAGGAGATGCCTGAGTTCAAACACTAGTTGGTTTGTCTCAAACAAGCCTAAGCACTAATTGGTCTTTGGTTTATAATGAAAGTTATACAACTCAATTTAATGTGTTCTCTACTTTTCTGAAAATATGAGGCGTAGACCTACAATTCTTATTTAGAGAAAAAACAAACCCAGTTTTGTTGTTTTGAAGCCCAAAAAACGAGTCTAAATACAGAGTTCAAATCAGACCAGGAATCTCTGCGACCCAAACACTATTTTGGTCTTTGGCCCATATATCGAGTTCCAAAAGTCAAAGAATTGTAAGACTAATTTCATTAGAAAGAAAACTTGATTCTCTACAATTATTTCAGAAATATCAAAGTCTCAATTCACATGTTTTCTTCCCTAAAATTAGCCCGCAATATCATGGAAGAAAATAAAGTCAGAATCCATGATAAAGCAGGAAAGTGACTTCCTTTCCTCTAAAGGATAAATCCAAACTATAAAAACCTCATTAGGTAACAAATAACATACATTTTTGGATACCCTAAACACACCATAAGTTTTTGGCAATGTTTCCGGGGATTTTAGATAGAATTATTAATAATATCAATTATGTTAAATTCAATCTAATTTGATTTATTTTGCCTTCAATTTTTAGGTTCCTAACTAGTGTATGAGAAGCAATAAGGATCTTGAGCTACTAC
>Ga0325411_1002391_pt1 | contig 21232 bp, 7 predicted proteins | sample PopdelMetagenome_13_FD_206181 | JGI IMG/M metagenome (GOLD analysis project Ga0325411, IMG submission 206181) | Populus deltoides microbial communities from Bellville, Georgia, United States - Xylem-PdIQD-R4 | ecosystem: Host-associated > Plants > Phyllosphere > Stem > Wood/Secondary xylem...
ATTAATTAAAAAATTAAAACTACATCAAGTTAAGAGAATTGATTAATTAATTTGGTAGTCGATGAGCAAATACAAGTGTCATAGTTGCTCGCATCAAGTGTTTGTTTACATCTTTCAGATGAAACAAACGATTGGAATGGAGATGGACAAACATTAAATATGCTACTTCACCAAAGCGGACCTCATTGGAAGAAACTACCAGAAACAAAGTTCTCTTTTATGGGGAATGGTTTATACAGTTACAGCATCGGGATTTTTTCAAGTTCGACCTTTCAACGTTCGAGTAGAATGATGACAATTAAAGTCAAGATGAACGTTGAATCTGACCATAAATCCCAGTTGTCCCTTTTCCAGCCCAATACAAGCGGATCTTTAAAGAATGATGTGTTACTGTTGCAATGAATGTCTTTGCAAGGGCTATGCCAGCATCACCAGCCTCGTCTTCAATGTTACATTCTTTCAGAACCAACTTTCCCAATATACACAGATTCATCGCAAGTAATGATTAGCAAGCAAGTGTGGACATACAATTCCGGCGTCATTTCTCAAGTATCATGAGAAAAAGTTTGGTTACCTGGATATAAACATCGAATAGACGGTTCCCAATACTATACAACGAATTGTCATCGTGTTCACATTACACTGCTTTAAGTCCTTGAGTCTAATGAATTAATGAAGATAGAAACTCCAAAGAAAATCACTCGGCCAGAAATAACATACTTCAGTACTCGTGTCAGCAGCTAGCATGGATAAAACTATCTCCTTCCTTGTAAGCGAGGGCTCTGGCATCGCTTCCATCTATCTAGCACACTGTAACTTGCAGATCTGTTAGGCTTCTGCACTTGCACCTGCAACAAGGAGATAACATAAGATGAAATCTTTAAATCTTAATTGGTCATTCATCATTTTTTTATAGTTTCGTACTTTGAGATTATTGGAAAATTAAAGCAGTGATTGTGTAGACTTGCGTTATGTCACTGCAGATGTAGAAATAGAGGATATCTGTGAAGTGTTGCCAAGAAAAAAAAAAAACTTAAAAGAAGTGCTTGGTCACAGAAATATTTTAGCTCTTTTTACTAGTAGCCAAAAACATACAATTACCAATGAAATAAGTGAAATCATAAATAATAAAAGACAAAGGACAAGTTAAAACAATTTCCTACCAAAAAAAAATAATAACAGAGGAATCAATAAATAAGAGAAGGAAGTTTTTAAGGCTGGGATGATGACAACAAAATGAAGACTGTAAAAGTAAAGGTCTAATAAGAGAAAACCTTGTTGTAGTTGAATTGGCTAAAATGTGTTGTTGCTCTCTAAACGCTTCACTTGTCCTCGCCTGGCTTCCTTACCTGTGGGTCAAATCTAATTAATATAGAGAGATTGCGAGAGAGAGAGAGAGAGAGAGAGAGAGAGCGGTAGGAATTCAAACACTGACTTGCATTTGATGTTTTCAAGAGAGAGGGAAGAGATTGATATTGAGAGAGAGAAAAGGAGGAATTAAAGCATCTACTTGCTTACCCGTAATTCATTATTTATATTGAGGGCCAATGTCGTCTCCTCCCAAGAAAACTCTACAAAGGGCAGAGTATAAAACAAGTAAGCACCAAAACTTAATTCGATTTTAAATTATATTATATTATATTAAGGGCACAGTCATCTCGTACCTTAACTTTTCAAACTTTACAAGGGGGCGAATCACATGCTTAGCGTTAGGATGCTCCCACTCCACTACTGACTCCCACCATTCTTCTGGATATGCATTGATTTTTCTAAGAGAAGGGGGAGGAGATGGCTCGCCATTTTCAAGCAACGGAAGACAAATTGGCATCCTATTCAGCTTCACACAATTTTCTACTTGAATAATTCGGAGAGAATCGCAAATTAGTTTTGCACTGCAAATGCTTTTCAGTTCTGGTAATCCTTTCAATACCAAAATTCTTAACTTTGGGAGTTTGAATTCGCTGCTACTGCTTTTTTCATCCATAACCCCTTCCTCATCAGATCTTATTCCACCTATTATCTCCTCCATCTTTTCACAATCAAAAACTTTAATCACTTCCAGGTTTACTAGGTTTGACAGTAGGACAAGAGGGAACAACTTCTTCATACTTCTACATCTATAGCAATAAAACACTCCAAGACTAGAAAATATACCATTATAAGATGGCAATGGTAGTGGAGCAGAGCAGAACCATGAAGATGAGACCAAGCTCTCCATGCTATTGCAATCCCTTATCCATATAAACTCCAGTTGCGTTGCATATTTTATTAGAGAGAAAATATCGCATAAACTTGTTGCATCATCACATTTATAAATGGTCATTTGTTGAATGTCCTTTGGAAATATGACCTGAAAATCTCCATCTTTGTTTACACTCAAGTTACTCAAAAAAATTGTTCTACTTCTTCGAAATAAATAATTGGCATCCACTATTCCTACAGCAATGTGGTATGTGCTGAGTGATTGGGTCTCATCCCGAGATTTGAGATACTCCACGTACTCAGTGTAACCTTCAAAATGGCATCTCAAACTCTCCAACTTACTTAAGCATCCTACTTCCTTTCCTTTAACTGTTATCGGTGCAATTTGTACACTTCTATAAGTACCATAAATAATATTCTCATACAATTTAAAGACTTGCAGGTGAGAGAGTTTAGGTAACAACCCTCTAGGAAACTCCTTCTCACCACATCCATTCATTCTAAGATACCTCAGGTTGCATAGACATTCCATGCCTTGAGGCATCTTTTCAAGTGCCCAAGTATGAGAGAGATCTAACCTCTTCAGTTCCCTCAGCTTTTCTAATGACGGTACATGCCTTAACATCCTACATTCTTCGAGCAATAATGCAGTGAGACTCACCAATTCAGAGACAGAATCAGACAGTCTTGTGATATTTGTATGAGACAGATCAAGAACCTTGAGCCCACACAACTGCTTAAAAAATGAATCTGCTATAAATTGCAACTCTGAATTTCCACGTAACAATAGAGTTGAAAGACCGGGACACCTTGGTGAATGGCTGGAAGGAATTTCTTGAATATGGTTATGCATCAGTGAAACTCTTGTAAAATTCTCTGTCCACTCCTCTGCATCCGGCAATTCTCTTAGTTGTGCACCTGCTTTAACCATTCCTTGAGAGTTCTCTTGCAGTATTTGGATGGCCATGTCCCTAATCAAGTCATGCATCTTGACATATCTATAACCATCATACCCTTGCTTAGCACCTTCCAATAGGCAGACATTTTCAAGTCTATTAAGCATCGTGTGGCCCTCGTCAACTGCTTCTTGCCTGCTCTCCATTCTTTCAATTATTCCCTCATCGATCAAATAATCTATCAACTCCTCCCTTTCAATCTCATGATCTTCAGAAAATAATGCACAGTATAAGAGACATTGTTGTAGTTCTAAATCATGTAACTGATCATAACTAAACCTCAATAACCGGAATACCTTATCTTTCATGTCCCTACATATTAATTCTTTCAATTTCTTCAATGTATTCCTCCACTCATGAAGGTCATCCACTCTCCTCAAGCTTCCTGCGATTGTAATAATGCCCAATGGCAAACCAGCACATTCCCTTGCAATATCTACTGCAATTCGTTCCACTTCTGAAGAAAGTGTTATGTCATGTCCAAGTTTCTCCTTGAACAAATCCCAAGCTTCACTCTCCGAAAGTGGCTTCATTTTGATTTCGTATCGTCTATCCATCCATTGACAAACTCTTGTAGATCGACTTGTCATAATCAGCTTGCAACCTTTCAGATCCACCGGTTCAGGAATTCCCACTTCGTGTAGCTCAAAAGTGTTCCACAAATCATCTAAAATGAGAATCCATTTTTGTTTTTTCCTTAGTTCTTTTGATAATTTGACAGCTCTACGCAGATCATCATCTTCACTTGAAAGATCCAAATCAAGACATTTAGCGATAAGATTTTGCAATCTTTTAATGCTGAAATCTTGAGACACGGTCACCCAGTAAACACAATGAGAAATGCGTCGTCTTTCCAGAAGCTTATTATGAATATGTTTCATCATTGTTGTTTTACCGACTCCCCCCATTCCGTAAATGCCAATTGTCGAGACTTCATCATCCATTAACCAAGACCATATCAGATTTGTATTCTGTTCAAATGCTCGACCCACTAGCTTTGTAGAGCTAGTAGGTAATGGATCTCCTATAGTCTCATTTGTGTTGCCTGTAAGCCCTCCAGAAGAGCTAGCTCCTGCACCAGGCTGCACTACTCCTCCAGTCTCATTATCTATATCATCCTCCATTAACCATCTATCGAACTCTTCCAAACGTCTTTCAAGTGCGGAATCCATTTTATCTGCTGCTTGTGTCGTTCCTCCATCTCCTTCCAAATTGTCGACTTCATTGTTTTGTTCTTGTGGAGTGTTTGAAATGGTATTATCATAATTAAAATTGCTTGAACTTGCTATGGTTTTATGTCTTTTGTTGCCACCATGAACAGCTTGAAAAGCTGCTTCTTGAACGTCTTCAGGCACTTTGTCACAAATTGCAACACCACGCCCTCTGACTTGAGACAAATGCAATTTGATCCTCGAAACGGAAGTAGCAGCAGCAAATTTATAGCCACAAAATGTACAGTTGAAAGGACCATCATCCAGCTTCTCAACAAAATCCCAAAATGGATCCCTCTGTCTAGCCATTTTCACCGCTTTCTTCTTTGGCCCTTCAAACATCAAATAAAAAATTATCAAAAGTAAGGCATAAAAATGGATGTTGAATTAATTGGAAAATAAGAACTCAATCTTAAAATGAAAATTTAAAGGAAATCATTATTTTTTAAATAAGCAAAGGAAAAGAGTCCATACCTCAATCTTACAAAGCAGTGCCCTTCAAAGAAAGAAGCCCAGAAGCAAAGGCTGCAAGAACAAATCCTACAGTTTGTCAACAACCAGCAAACATCCTAGCCGTAAGTGTGTTAACAAAATAAACTGAATCTGTATAATTAAATCAATCATTAAAAATTCTAAAATTAAATAGGCAGGGACTTAACGATATATTTTCCTACAGAGATGTTCGTTAAGCAGATTAAAAATTATAACAAATATTGAATAATTTAAATAATTGTCAGAAAAGCAATCTAAGATAAAAATTTGGAAGAAACTCGGCTTGTTTTGAAGATAAGTAGTTGGAGTTGACAGAAAAATGAACATGTAAGAACAAAGCTATAATATGAGTTTTGAGTTCTAAAATTGATTGAAACTAAAATAAGAAGTTAAAAACAGCAAAGAACATAAAATGAAAAAACAATGAACTTGGTATGAACTCCACAAGGCATGGATTATAAAAAATAAGAAAGGTAAATTGATTTATATTTGGAAACTTGTGTTGTACTTAAAAAGGATTCAAAAGAATTTCAACAAAAGAATCTGAAGCTAATTACGGAGTGATCTGAAGATGTAAGCGCAAGAATATGAGAAAGAGTAGTGTAACTAGTCACCTATCAAGCTGACAAGAGGCACTCAACAGACAAAAGAAACCTTGAGAGCAGCTGTTTTTAAGATAAGTAGTTGAAGTTGATGGCAAATTGTAAGAAGAAAGCTAAATATGAGTTTTGAGTAATAAAATAGATCAAGCAACACATATATAATCAAGTTCTACGAGATTGATCAATCTACAATCCTACTTATTAATTCTACAACCAAATGGGCAAATCTTATTTGAAACAAAATTAGTGGTAGAAAAACAAGAAAAGAGAGTAGGATTCACCTTGCAAGCAAGAAAGATACAGATCAAGAACACAATACGAGATGATTCGATTCAATCAGAAAAAGGAAGCACAGATCATGAGAAAGGTTTAAGAAATTTGGTGAGGGGAATTAGGAATTCAATGGTATACAGAGAGAGATCAAGCAGAAGACAATGTCATTTTTGCAGTAGCTGGATACCATTATAGTAGTATGGTCAGCTCATTAATAATTAATTATTGTATTGTTTAATAAGGAGGAAGGTGCTAGGAAGGAAGCAACAGCTTTCCTACCAAAGATTATATTATAAGATATAGCAAGTTGCTTTAAAGCTTTAATTATACGCAAGTGCTCTGCATATAATTAAGAATTATAAAAAAAGAATCAGAAGCTAATTGCTGAGTGAGTTAACGTGCGAACCCACCGCAATGTTCAAACTTTGATGAAGCCTATATTAAAATGTAAGCACATGAATATGAGAGAGAGAATAGAAACATTTTAGTCTTAAAATCACATTTTCTGGAGTTCTGAGTTAACTAATTACTAACTCTGGATTTATTCCTAAACTTAATCATGTAATTCCAAACTTATGTTGCAGAGTTACACAATCAATATAAAAGTTCAACTAAAAAAGTATTGAAGATACTCCAGAAGATACAACAGATATTGAAGAAGATATTCCAGCTGCAACTATTGATACAGAGATCTTGCAGATATTCCAGTATTATAACATTCTCTAATGTAATTTATTTGTTACCTAGATTAGACATGATTTTATGCTCTGTTATTATTAGTTTGAAATCCTAGCGAGATTCTTGGAGAAATTATGTGCAAGATTGCCTTTCCTTGCCACATAATTTCCTGCTATATATACATGTATAGAACAACAGAACAGTTATACGATTGAAGTTTTCTTTCTGTAAAACACTGTCTTAAATTTCTTTAAAAAGTAATCTAATAACTCAAATAACTTATGTTACAGAGTTACACAATCAAGAAGACAACACATTGCATTTCCAGGGTGGTAGATGGGCATGACAGTTAAATGACAATGGAATTGAAGGTATCGTTTCATTGCTGCGATATATAGGGTTGTGACGTTAAGCAAATAAACTGGCTTTGACAATTGCTGAAGAATGGTTTCTCATTGCCTGCCCTCCAAGCATTACACGTTACAGTATTTATATTTGCATCCTATGCTGACTTCCTGCTTGACTAACTAACAAACTAACCGCTAACCAAGCTTGCAATCACGTGGAACTATTAGCAGTTTCATCTTGAAATTAACCTCCATAACTGTTTCTGCTATCCTGCTGCTGCACTGGTTGTTTAAGGCTTTAAGCTGCTGCACTGTTTCATCGGGTACACCCATCTTATTACCCTGCCTCAATTTTGGTAATTAATGAGTTGAGGTGGGGGCAATTTAGTATTTTAATAAATAAGAAGTATATAAAAAAAAAATAGGCTAACGCGTGTTGTGCAAGCACTTCGCCGTCTTTAGACAACATTTACTGTTGATACTAATGGCCAAAATTATCTTACTGGGGTGACGTCCGGTTTTTCTTAACATTTCCTCCATGAAAAGCAGGCATGTGAATAGAGAAGATTTTTGGTTTGACACCTATAACCCTTCTTTTTCTTTTTCTTTTTTTATTTCCTCTCTCTTTCTTAGTATTTGTGTCTGCCTTGTGATTTTTCAAATCAACTACTAATTTTTTTTTTATTATTTAATCTTTGTTGTTTTGATCATTATATATTATATTTAAAATAATTTATGAAATTGAATTTTTATTTCAATTTCATCCTCATTTAATTTCTTATTTGATTATATTTGGTCTTATTCATTTAATTGCTATTTATAAAATCTAGGATAATTTTTAGAATTGAATTTTTTATTTTGAGATTTCACCTTCCATTATTTTTTTTTCCTTTGCAAAATTTTTTAGAGTAGTATTTTTTTAACTCAATTTCATTCTTCAACATTTAATTGGTTTGAATTTGAGCTTACCAATTAAGCTCGTGTCTAGTATTTCATAGGTTGCAAGTTTTTGAAATTAAGTCAGCTTATTAGACTCACTCGGGATTGCTTTATTTTATTTATCATTAATTTAAACTAATGTTTTTTTAGTTTCATCCTTCAACATTTGTTTAATTGAAGATTGGGCTTTCATTTCTTTCCAACTTTTCGTGTACTTTGTTTTATCCTTTTTTTTATTTCAATAAGTTATCTAGGGTCTTTTTATTTATTTTTCTTTATTAAATTTATTTTTAAAAATAAATTTTATTTTTTAGTTAAATAGAATTGATTGAATATAGATAAATGATAGCTTCCTTATGTTTTTTTTTCCTGGGTGTTGCTCTAGCGACCCATGTGTCTTCTCTCAATGTCGCCATGCATCCTTTTGTGGCAGGGTTTGAACCATCTCAACAACTTCTTCTTGTGGTGGGCAATGTCTATGGTGAAATGAGTGTGAGTTTCCAATAATTTTTTCTTTCTTCTCCTTCTAGGTAAGATGTTGGTGACTTATTTGTTTTAGTTAATTGTTACCAAATATTTTTTATATGGTCCGTTTGCTATCGTTGTCTAAAGTTTAAATCATATTATTACATTACTGAATCTTATTGGATCTAGTCTATGTAATGGCTCAAATCCAATAAAATCAATTTGAGGACATTCCAAGTCTCCATTTTCAAGAAATATTTGTAGCAAATGAATCCTCAAATATGGTTTCCTATAGAATTATAAATTGAGAATCTCATGTAAGAATTTGAATTTCATTCATTGAATAAAAAAGCTATGACCATTTTAAAATATTATATATGTTCATCTGATATGACCAATCCTTTTATTAAGCTTAAGTACTCTATCCTATTAATCTATAAAAACATTAGTCATAGTCTATTTATCAGCAAATTTGATAATCGATACAGTTCATCATAACACAGCATATTATGGGAAGATCATAACAATAATATGAAGTCTCAAAGATTGATGGGCAAAAAAAAAGATCTTAATGACATTTATTGAAGATGAAACAGATGTTAGTCTGTTCTCAATAATTAATTAAGAGGTAATAGTATTAAGAAAAAAATTGATTCCTTCCGCTGATTCTAGAAAAACAAATTCTAGATTATAAAATACTTTTTTCCAGAATGAGAAAAAAAAAATACTTAAACAAATTCACACTTAACTGAACTTGCCTGGCTTTTTTCCCATCTATTTGAGTGATGTTGGTGGGCATGGGCTGGAAGCATGGCTGTTTTTACTCTTGGGCTATTTTTCTTTTGCTTGGGGCTGCCATCGGCTCATCAGCTCATTTTGCATCTGCCTTTCACTCTGCCTCTCTTCGCCTGGTTTCCCGCGCTGCCCCTCCCTCTCAATTGAACCATCCAAGAGCTGAGCAGTTATCATGAGGTGGGAGGGCATCTCTTTGTCTCTTCAATTTACATAGTGTTGGCACGACTGCAATTTCAGCTTGCTGTTTCTGGAGGTGGATTGGATGAAATATGAGTCTGTTTCACGGGTCTTCCTCGCTTGATTGGTGCGCTGGAATGACTGCCCATGAAAGATGCTCCCAACTTGGCAATTTATGCAAGATTTTTGCAGGATGTTCAAGGTATTTTTTGTTGGGATGGGTGTTGGATGAACGTGCTTGCCTTTTCAACTGGATTTGGTTTCGATGGCCCATTCCATCTTCTTTGATATGGGAGAGTTTAGGTACGAATGTTCAGCTTGATTTTATTTAAATTATTTTTTTAATATATTGCTATATAGTACAACCTTGCCATGCTTTGCCAATTCAATTTTGGGTGTCCTACCATGTTAGCTGTAACAGTGATGCCTACTGCCCTTGATATCATCTTTCTCATCATGGTCAGCTGGGCTTTTTTTTTTCTTTTTTTTTTCCTGGGATGTGCTTGTTTAAGTCTGATTGGGAGACCTATAAAGGAGTCCCTATGCTAATTTATCTATTTTCTTTACATGGTTTTGCCTTCCTGCTTTCTCTCTTCTGCTCAATGGTGTAGCTCAATTGGAATTCAATTTATTGTCATTGGTTTTTTATTATCTTTCAGGTTTCCCTTGTTTTTTCTCACCTCATTGTCGTTTGACAGTTGTTTTGCCATGTACTGTCCCTAATTTATTTTTTTAGAGTTGAATTTAGCTCAGTGGTGTTATTTTCTGCTTTCTTTCTCGGGATTTTGGCTCTTTTGCTGGCGCAGCCACCTGATATTCCATGGCTTAGGTTGCGTGATGTTGCTCCAGCTCACAATTTGCTAGGTTTGTTTCTTTTCAGAGACCCTGCAGGTTGCTTTTTCTTTTTTCAGGAAGGACTTTTTGATTAGGTTTAAGAGCATGTCTGAGCTTCCTCCTATTGTTTGGCTTGCTCACCTTCCTTTTTTTGTTTTATCTGATGCTCTTCAGTTACTGGTTGTATGATGTGTTCAGGAATGCTGTGTGTCTTTGATTGCCTTCGACAAGGCTCGATCGAATAACCTTTGTCAAGGTTATGTGATTCTTCGGCTGGTTTTTCACAGGTATTGTGTTCCTTCACTGCATTCATTTTCGTATGGCTAAATTTTCTTCAGATGGTTTCAATATCGGCTTTTCCTAGATCCATCTTTTTGTTGTTTTTTATTGTAATTTGTTTTTTATGTCGTTGAGGATGGTTGCATTTCAATCGTGGCCTCTTACTTACTTTTTTTCTATGTTTGCTCATGTGCTGTTCATTATCGGGCTATGCTGTTCTTCATTGCTTGCTGCATTTTTAGCTACAGTAATTTGTTTCATCGATCAGCTCTTCGCTTGAGGGAATGAGGGTGTCATTTAATGTTTGTTAAAATTAGTTAAAGGACCCTAGAGTAATGCAGGGAACTGATGATAGCATGAATAGATGAAAACCAAACACATGAGATAAGACAACATGAGATAAACCCCTGCATTTTTAATGTTTAATTGGAGTTGAATTATTTAAAGTTAATAAACATGACAATTATGTTCCTCCACGAGATCCCAATCTATCAAAATTGAGTTTCTTCTTAAAATAAAGTGTAGGCTTATCCACTAAGGAAATTTTTTCCACATCACCCTCCAATTGTCCATGTTGTTTTGCGGCTCACAATAAATTAGGTGCCTGGAATACTTCAATTCGCTCCACTGCTGATGCCATCAATTTCGCTCTACGCAATGAAGTATGAACATGGCTGGCCAGGATGATTTGTGGTTATATTAACAAATTAGCAGGTTGTTTCTTTGGTCTAGGTGTTTAGTAAAGGAGATGCTAGGGGAAATTATGAGGGTGGTCTTGGCATCCAGACTGCTAGAGAAGCTATCTTTAGATGGCAGCAAAAGAATTTCCTCTTAGGCATGCTAGAATTCCTACAGGCATTTGCAACTACCTTTTCCTCTCCTGTGCTTACATGTATCCAGTGCAGTCAAAGAATGATGAGTCACATAACAAATGGGGCCACAGTTGTCGATTTTCCCCCCGTGTTCCTACAGACATGCAGTTGATAGGAAACTTATTGGACATTTTGTGCCAAACAAAAGTCAGAAGTGATGGCTGACATGCTAATCTAAACTCATGAGATGCTAAAAACAACTCAACTTGATCGAATATAACCTGAGCATATTAGTCGGGAGGTGATGGCAAGTAAGATTTCTTAGTTGGAAGATGATTTCTTTCGACCCTCTTTCTTAGAGTTTAAAAACCTTGCTAGGATCTCAACCCAATGCTTAGAAATTCAAGCAACTGCCAACTCTTGCTCGGTTAACTCTGTTATGGCTTGATGTGATTTGCAACTCATGTTCATTTTTTTGTCTTAAAATATCTACTTTTTTGCTGATATCATGTTTTCTTTTAGGAAGGCTGGTTCACTACACGAATAGAGAATTAAGCAAAATTTGACAGGGTTTTGACCTAGCCTTTGCCACTAATTTAAGCAAAGATGTTGAGGAATGAGTTGATAGCATTATTGGGTGATAAGTGTGAGCTTAATTGCATATATAGACTAGCACTTCTTATTGACTTGACTACGTCATCTTTGATTTGGTGTTGAGCATGCCAACATGGTTAATAGCTTTTTTTTTAATCCTTTTTACTGTTCTTTTGAGATTAATGCCCATTTCGCTCCAATTTTTTTTTTGTCCTTGGCAGCTGTTTGTTAGTTGCCTTTTTTACCTGGGCATCTTCGCTTGCATTTCCCCCTGCTGTTCTGCTCACTTCGCACAGTAACTGCTGAAGCTGCGTCCATAGATTGGCTACCCAGTCCTCAGTCATTTGGTTAGATTGCATTTTGTTGGCTACTTAGAAAGGGTGGCCGACCAAAATTTTGTTTTTAATGAATCCTTTACAACACTATGTTCTTGTCATTGCTTGGCAATAATGATATGAAGTCTCAAGGATTGATGGGAAAGAAAAGAAATATCTTAGCAATAATTATGCCGAATCCGTTCCACTATACAATTGAATAATTGAAGATGAAACAGGATTTGTGTCTGTGAATAATTAAGCTTCGAAAAAAATTGATTTGGCCATGTTTTTCGAATACGGATTTGATGCTTTCAACATGATCAATAATGGATGCACCAAACATTCTGCTTGACAAATGTATATATCCAATTTCTCTTTGCATAAGCATCATTTTATGTTCCATTAAGTCCTGCCAGAGTGATTCACTCCCTTTCTCTTCGCAGCTTTAACTCTGTTCTACATCAAATAGGCTTATCAGCTGCTACAAGATTCACAAGAACTTGCATTGGTGCATAAGAGAGCGACATTTAGCATCACCATAGCCACCTCTGAAGAATACTCTGACCCCAATTCTGGATCGACTGACTCCGAAAGACCTCCTCTCTCTTGCAAAACATGGGCATGGCAGAATCCCAGATAAATCCAAATAAGGATGCTATAAGGTACTCAACACTGTAAAATGAGTATATGAAGTTCAGCAGAAATATAGAACGACAAATGCAGATATAAGTTGGGCAGGAACCAAAAAAGATTAGGAAACGAGATGGCTGTCTTCCGCAGAATATGAAGATGAATAGCTTGAATATTTGAGGAAACATTACATGCAATGATGCAAAATTGACAAGAAACACGAGGATGGCCAGTTCACGTACAGATACAATGTGATGTGTTGCAATGAGCATTAAATCAAGAATAGCATCAAATGTTTTCCAATGAGCATCAAACAAGGAATGGAAGAGAATGCTAGACAGTATAAGCTTACTCAGTCAAGAAGGTAAACAAACTCATCCTTTGGCCTGTATTTTTTGTTGATCTTACCACTTACAATTTCAATAGCAACAACTCCAAACTACAAACATTTTCTTTGTTAGTTTAGTAGCCACGCATTGCATACTCAGGAGCCATATAACCACTGTCAAATGAAAAAATAAAGGTGGTTAAACTCGCAACGCAATCCATGGTTTTCACTTCTTTTCACGAGTACATGCAATTGTTCTGCATGTACTCGTACCCAAGCATTAATTGGTTTCCTCCAACAAAACATCATTCCTATCTCATTCACAAATTCACGGTTTCCTTGCTTAGACTTTGAGGAAAGCAGCATCACTGCAATCACACAGTTCCATCTAATAGTGAACGCTGTGTTCAATAATTAAAAGTTCCCACCTCACGATCGAGTTGTAAGAATTAGCTTGCATCCCTTCACTTTGATAGGAATTCCCACCTTATCAGAATGAATGATAAGCCCTTTTCCTTTGTCCTGTTTGCAATGATCAGCCCCACTGCCTGGAAACCACCAAGTAAACTTTATGCACTTTCTGCTTTATTTATTCACACTAACTATTTAACGTGTTTACATTACGCTGCTTTAACCATTGAGTCTATTGTTAGATGCTAAAACAAAAGTATTATGCTAATATAACATACTTCGGTTCTCGGGTCAGCACCTAGCATGGATAAAACTATCTCCTTCCTTGTAAGAGAGGGCTCTGGCATTACTTCCCATCTGGCATACCGTAGCTTGTTGATCCTATTGGCTTTTGCAGTTGCATGATCGAGAGAGAAAAAAATATTAAAATCATGTAAGCCTCTAGTGATTATCATATTAGCAATTACAGGGTTTGAATCTGAGATCACATGAGAGGTAAATCCCTTTATCCCAAGCTCTTACCACTAGACCATCTACTAGATGATTAAAAAAAAAAAAAAAAACTATCTCCTTCCTGGTAAGAGAGGGCTTTGGCATTGCTTCCCATCTAGCATACCGTACGTAGCTTGCTGATCCTCTTGGCTTTTGCACTTGAACGAACGAGAAAAAAGATACTAAGATGACCCTATATTTTAAATCTTAATTGGTGATCATTCAACATTTTGTTATGGTTTCATACTTTGAGATTATTGGGAAATTGTAGCTGTGATTGTGTAGACTTGCGTTATGGGATTGTGTAAGCTTGTGTTTTCATTTAATCTAACAGAATTGATACAAGATGTAGTCTCCAATATAATAATATGTGGTAATCAAGATGTAGTCTTCAATATAATAATTATCATTAACATTGCTTGAACTTGCTATGCCTTTATGTCTTCTGTTGCAATGTCGCTTATTTAGAATAACTTTTTGCACTTTTTTTTTTTAATTTTTCATAAATTTCTCACTAGATTTTTTGCTACAGAACATCTCGCATAGGCCAAACATGCATGTTCCATCTACGCCATAAAGGACATTAATTACATTAAAGCAAATGTATTAACGATCTGCGAAGTTTACATAGAGTTTTACAATATATATTCTTGACAGCCGAGGAGTGTGTAGGATATTATTAAAAAAAATTGGTCTTTGAAAAGCCAGAAAGCTAACTTGCATACTATTAGGGGAAGTTAATTGTTAACAAGTAAATGTTTTAATTAGGATGTCAATAATTTAAAGATTATTACATGTATTAGCAAGCTACTGTAAGTATTAGAAGATATAATGTGTTTTATTATCTCAACAAATAAAATAGTACAGACAAAAAAAGTTTATGGTTATAGATACTTCTTGTAATCTTTTAAATTGGTGAAAAATTGTTTTTCCTGGATTTGGCTGTTCCTAAAGATTTTTTTTAATAGTTTTCAAAATATTTTCTCTTCGCAATCAAATATCTTATGCAATGCAGTTTTTTATATTTCTATTTATTTTTTTACTGATTAATATTTGTAAAATATTATCGGATCATTTATTAACAAGTAATGAACAAGAAAAGGGCTTATTTCATGTCACAGTAATATTTTTCTGTGCTTCCCGTGCTCTTGACCCCATTGCTTTTTCTGGTGACTGTAGTTGGAGGTTATGGAGATCTTGTAGATATCGATCTCTCAGTTTGGAAGCCACTATTGCACATTCCGCTGCGGGTGCGTCTGAAGAAATCAATCATTTCCTGTGGGAGGTACAAGAATTGAACAGTAGTAGGCAGTATTACAAGAAATCAATTGGATGCTTGAAACTATAGGCGAGTTGCCAGAAACGTTTGAACAGTAGTAGGCAGTATTACAAGAAATCAATATTACTGAATGTTAATAATGGTAGTGAGGTACAAGAATGAAAGATGTCCAGCAAAAACCTGTAACTTGTGGGAGTTTTGTTACGCTATTAAAATCACAATAATTATAGCTCTAATCACAAGAAATCAATAATTACAACATTGCAACATTGATAACCATTTTTTGAAAAAGCTCAATTCACATATACATAAAAACATAATTCAGATATTCTTTTTGCTTACTAATCACTTAGTCTGATCAAGGAAGCAATGCTAGAAGGTACAGATATTCAGATATTCTGAACCTGTGTTTATTTACTGAAGAAAGCAGGTAACTTCCCTGATAAATTATTATCATTCATCCTCCTAAAAGGTGTCAAAGAAATACAAACTTAGAGAGTTTTCTGACGGTATTATTCTTCCCCATATATAAAATTTAGATAAAAAGATGAAGAACATGCACATATGAAAAACGATATTTGAAGAAATGAAGAAAAGCCATAAACTTATTATGATTAATATCAGTGGAATGGGTCCTGAAAAATCATTTCCTTCAATGATTAATCGTTCTTATCTTCTTCATGTGTATCCTTGGCATAAACAATGCATAAAGCGTAAGTGCGTATCAATTAATATTAAGGATTGTTAGCAGCAGGTTAGCCATTTTGTGCATTGAGGTGGTTGTGGTTAGGTGGATTGATCTGCTCATTCACTTGCAACTACTGTGCCTACAAGCCCAGGCAGGTAGCTAGCTAGCCCATTCTATAAACTTGGCCTTTACCAAGCATGTTGATCTCTGTATTTTTCTGCTGCCAAATTGTTACTTGTACGTACATATTCATATAAAAACTAGCGCATGATCATATCCCTTTGCCATTGAAAGAGTGAGCCTTCTATTCAACCAGGAAACTCTCTTACTAGTCTTCCCACCTCGAAGAGACTAGAAGGAAGAGAAACCCTCATTTATAGCCACGGCATTCCCCTTTGAATTGATAATTACTGCATGTAATATGAGTCCTCGTGATTAATCGTTCTTATCTTATTATGATCATGAAGAAGACATGCTGCACAACCACTTGCTTTCTTGATTGGACCATAAGAAAGAGAAGGACATAAACGTAATGGTTGACGAAGGCAGATGGGGATCGATAAGCTCCAAAAAGAGAGAGGCTACGGGGACCAGCTTCACGTACGTGCATTAAGCAGTAATTATGGGGACTGCATGCACCCTATTCCCCTTTGATAAAATTAATCAGAGAAAATGGGAAGATCATGGAACTTCAGCTCTTATTTACGTTTTCATTTAATTAATCATCTGAAAGTTAATATTCTCTGATTTTAAGTTTTTTCTGGGCCTGTAAATTGCTAACTGAATAAGAGGGGATGAATGAGAAATGCTTTGTTTAGAAGTTAAGCGTGAAGAGAAAGGACAGAGAAAAAGAAACCTCAAGTACAAACTCAAACTTGCTTCACAAATAGCATGCTTGGCAATTTTTAAAAAAATAATTTTTTATTATATTTTAATATCATTTTAATATATCGATATTAAAAATAAATTTTAAAAAATAAAAAATATATTATTTTAATATAGTTCTAAATAAAAATATTTTAATATTATCATACCATATCTCAAATGATTGATATTTTTTTTAAATCAACATTCAAAAATTTCTAGATATAAAAAATAATGTGGCTATGGCAGACGAATTGCCGTAACTTCCAACTTACGTTAATGTGGTTTTTGGTTTTTTTATCAACCACTGTCACAATAGATCTTACCTGGGCCAAATGTTTATGGGCCTGGGCTTTTATTGTTTTTTATTTGGGCTCTTTCTCTGGACCAAATTGACCCAGTCCCTTTTATTAATTACAAATAATTTATATTATTGTTAAATGGTGTTTACTTAAGTAGTAAAATGCGGTTAAAAACTATTATATTCTAATTATTATAGGAAATTCAATGCGTCGTGGCATATAAAATGCAGAACCAAAACACTTATCCATGCGCTTGCATTGTTATAGGAAATGTACTCATTAAATTTAAACACAATTACTTTAAATTAAAAGAAATGGATAAAATGGGTGGTAATTTAAAGATTAGCATGAAAAGTTCATTTTGGTCCTCATGCTTTTCAAGTTATAAATATTCAATCCCTTAAATTTTTGAAAATACAATTTTAGTCTAAAACTTTGTTTTTTTTAGTTTTAGATTTCTAATTCTAGAGAGGAAAAGGAGTGGTCAGATTTTGATAGAGAAGAAAAAAAAGTCTTGATTGACTACAAAATTGATTTTAATATGAGCGAGCTACTTTTAATTACACATGAATGCTTACGAATGAAAACTCCATAAGGGACGGATGACATCGCATGCTCCACTCTCTTGCATTTGATATAATAAACACATCAGTCATTAAGTAGACACATAGCTTAAGCTTAATCCAATTAAAACAACAATGCTTACTCTTAATTTAATATTATTTCAAGGGCACTGTCGTCACTCATCCTACCAGAACTTTAAAAAGGGACGAAGGACATCCTTAGCGTTAGGATGCTCCCACTCCACTACTGACTCCCACCATTCTTTTGGATATATATACATTCTTCTAAGAGAAGGGGGAGGAGATGGCTCGCCATTTTCAAGCAACGGAAGACAAATTGGCATCCTCTTCAGATTCTCACAATTCCCTACTTGAATTGATTGGAGAGAATCGCAAATCAGTTTTGCACTGCAAATGCTTTTCAGTTCTGGTAATCCCCTCAATTCCAGAGATCTTAACTTGGGGAGTTTGAGATCGGTGCTGCTTTCTTCACCCATAACCCCTTCTTCATCTGATCTTGTTCCACTTATTATCTCCTCCATCTTCTCGCAATTTCCTACTACAATTTCTTCGATAGAATCGCAAATCAATTTTGCACTACAAATGCTTTTCAGTTCTGGTAATCCAGTCAATTCCAACCTCTTTAACTTTGGGAGTTTGAATTCGATATTGCTGCTGCTGGTTTCTTCACCCATAACCCCCTCTTCATCTGGTCTTGTTCCACCTATTATCTCCTCCATCTTCTCACATTTTGTAACTGTAATCTCTTCTAATTTTACAAGGTTTGGCAGCAGGACAAGAGGGAACAACTTCTTCATACTACTACATCCAGAGCAAATGAACTTCTTAAGACCAGAAAATATACCGTTGTAAGATGGAGATGGTAGTGGAGTAGAGCGGAACCAAGAAGATGAAACCAAGCTCTCCATGCTATTGCAACTAAAAATCTTGATAGCCTCCAGTTCAGTTGCATTCTTTATTTGAGAGGAAACATCCCATAAACTTGTTGCATCATCATTATTATCAATAGTCAGTTGTTGAATGTCCTTTGGAAACATGACCTGAAAACCTCCATCTCTGTCGATACTCAAGTTAACCCAAACAATTGTTTTCCTTCTGCAACCATCATAATCATAACCATAATCATCATAATCATACTTATCCAGTGGTCCTACAAGAATTTGGTATGTGGTTAGTGATTTGGTTTCATCCCGAGATTTGAGATACTCCACATAGTCTGAGTAACCTTCAAAATGGCATTCCAAACTTTCCAACTTCCTCAACCATGCCACTTCCTTTCCTTTAACTGTTATCGGAACATGTTGTGCTTTTCTATTATTAGTTTCAGGAATCCACTCCTCCAATACAAAGACTTGCAGGTGAGAGAGCTTAGGTAACAACCCACTAGGAAACTCCTTTTCACCACATCCATTCATTCTAAGATACCTCAGGTTGCATAGACATTCCATGCCTTGAGGAATCTTTTCAAGTGCCGAAGTACGAGAGAGATCTAACCTCTTCAGTGCCCTGAGCTTTTCTAATGACGGTACATGCCTTAACATCTTACAATCAATGAGCAGTAATGCAGTGAGACTCACCAATTCAGAGACAGAATCAGGTAGTTTTGTGATACCTGTACGAGACAGATCAAGAACCTTGAGCCCATGCAACTGCTCAAAAAATGAATCTGCTATAAATTGCAACTCTGAATTGTCGCATAACAATAGAGTTGAAAGGCTGGGACACCTCGGTGAATGCGTGGAAGGAATTTCTTCAATCTGGTTATGCATCAGTGAAACTCTAGTAAGATTCTCTGTCCACTCCTCTGCACCCGGCACTTCTCTTAACCGTGCACCTGCTTTAATCATGCCTTGAGAGTTCTCTTCCAGTATTTGGATGGCCATATCCCTAATCAAGTCATGCATCTTGACATATCTTTCATCATCACCCCATTTCTCAGCACTTTCCAATAGGCAGACTCTTTCAAGTTTATTCAGCATCGAGTGGCCTTTGTTAAATTCTGCCTCCCTACTCTTCAGCCCTTTTATCACTCCCTCGTCAATCAAATAAGCTATCAAATCCTCTCTACGGATCTCAAAGTCTTCCGGGAATAATGCACAGTACAAGAAGCATTGTTGCAGTGCTGACTCCTTTAAGTGTATATAACTAAATCTTAATATTTGAAATACCTTCTCATCCACGTCCTCCTGCCAAACTCTTGATTGTTTCAGTTCCTCTAAAGCATTCCTCCACTCACATATATCATCCACTCCCCTCATGGTTCCGGCCATTGTTTTAATTCCAAGAGGCAAACCGGCACATTCACTTGCCACAGATTTTGCAATTTCTTCCACTTCTGGAGGAATACATCCACGTATCTTTATGAACAGAGCCCAAGCTTCTTCCACTGAAAGAGGCTCCACTTTGATTGTCTTCTGGCAGACCATCCGCTGACAAACTTCAAATGATCGAGTTGTAAGAATTAGTTTGCATCCCTTCACTTGGATAGGAATTCCCACCTCATCAAAATCAACACGGTTCCACAAATCATCTAAAATGAGAACCCACCGTTGTTTCTCAATTAATGCTTTTGACAGTTTTGCAGCTCTTTTCCTCTCGTTGTCTTCATTTGAAAGATCTAAATGAATGTCTTTTGCAATAAGACTCTGCAATTTATAAACTCTAAAACCCTGCGATACCGTGATCCAGTGAACATGAGGAAAAGTGCCACGTTCTTGTAGAAGCTGATTGTAGATATGTGTGAGCAATGTTGTTTTGCCAACACCCCCCATCCCGTAAATGCCAATACTCGATGAGGCCTCATCATTCATTATCCACGACCAGATAGCATTCTTATTATTTTCAAACTCTCCACCTATTAGTTCTTCAGTTAGAAACACATCTTGTCCACTCTCATCGCCATTACGTTGAAGAACTTCACGAGAGCTGTCTCTCACAACAGGTTGCCCCGGGTCTCCAACCATGTTCACTTGTGGAGTACGGAGTTGTGCCATCACTTCATTGATCTGTTCTTGTGCAGAAGCTGAAATTACATCAGTGACCTCGTTATTACTTGAACCTGCTGTAGCCTTATGTTTCTTTTTTGAAGGACATAAATCATTGTTGACATCGTTGCTCACCGAGGAAGAGCATTGTTGATCATAATTTCGCTGGAGGCCAAGACACTGTAGACCTCCTGGTTGGGACGAATCTCCTCTAGGCTCATCTTCATTAACTGTAAGCCTCTCAGGAGAGCCACCTCTCACAAGAAGCTGGTTCAATCCCGTGATCATGCCCTCAATCCTATAATCCTCCACGGTTAAAGGTAAGTTGTCCTGAGTATTTCTTTCACACTCTTGCTCCACTTGTTCACCAGGGATCAGGTCTCTAGGAAAACTAGAAACCCGATCAAGCTGAAAATTTCCCATGTTCGTCTGCACGAATTCTTGTTCTCCAGGTGAGGGAAAATACAATTCTGGTTCCATTTCTACATCGGTCACTACATTTCCAACTTGAATGTTTTGTTCTAGCAAAGAAGTTGAAATTGTATTGTGTGCCCCATCATTGCTTGACGCAGCTGTGGTTTTAAGTTTCTTTTCTGGAGGACCATCAACAGCAGTGAAAGCTGCGTCTCGAACAGGTTCTGGCACTTTGTCACAAATTGTAGTTCCACGCCTTTGAACTCCTGACCAATGAAGCTTG
>Ga0325411_1002392_pt1 | contig 21228 bp, 20 predicted proteins | sample PopdelMetagenome_13_FD_206181 | JGI IMG/M metagenome (GOLD analysis project Ga0325411, IMG submission 206181) | Populus deltoides microbial communities from Bellville, Georgia, United States - Xylem-PdIQD-R4 | ecosystem: Host-associated > Plants > Phyllosphere > Stem > Wood/Secondary xylem...
AAAAAAAAACTATTCAACTCAATTAATTTAATCAATTTGGAATCAATTTTTACAAATAATTTGAATAATTCAATTAATTATTTAATTTACTCACCCTCGTTGAAGTTGTCATCGTTTGAGAATATAATAAATATTATTTGTTAAAGTATTTTTTATTTAAAAATATATTAAAATAATATTTTATTTCTTTTATATTCTCATGTCAAAACAATAAAAAAAATATTAAAAAAATTATTATTATTTTTTTTTTCAAAAAGACGATCAAACCACGTTGCCGAACATATCCTTCTATCTTCAAACGGTCTAAACTCCAAAATCTCTTGCCTGGAAAAGAAGCTAGCCACCCGTCTCAAATAACACACACACACACTAACGAGCCAGAGCCATGCGCTAGAAAAAACACAGAACACCCCAAGCCCACCCCGAGGAAAAAAAATCTTAAGCAGAGACGAAGAGAAGGATAGCAAGAGAAAGGCCTGTCAATCAATCAATTCTCTTCAGCCGGCAGCATACGGTATCTGTAGCGTTTTCTTCTTCTTCTTCTATCTGCTTCAGCTTTCTTCTATGGATACTCAATGTTGTTAACTGTTGTTTTACTTGCGTATCCTGTAACGTCTTCTTCTTCTTCTATAGGTTTAGTCATGGCGAGTACAGCTGCCTCAAGCTCTGTATTGATGACGAGCTTGCCTCAAATCCGTACAGATGATACTTTCTCAAGGAAGAACCGGATAAACCTAATTCGTTCCCCTTTGATTCGATTCCAAGCCAGCCATCATCAATCTTGTCATTGCATTTCCTCCAAAAGGTAATCGCATTTCTGGAACTTGAACTGTTCTGTGTAGTTGAGATTTTACAATTTGTATTGAGGGTTTTTTTATGATGAATTGATGAAATTTATGCTTTATCTTGCTTCTCTTGCTGGCTATGAACATTATTGTTCTGTTTGCTCAAGTATAGTTTTTTTTTTGAAGGTGGAAACATGAGTTTGCTGCCGGTAGATCAGGTACTAGTAGAAAGAAGAATAATGCTTGGAAACATTGTAGTTCGTTCCTTGGTGAGAGAGTGGTTGAGGCATCTTTTCCAGAACAATTTAAGTGCATGTCTTGCTCCCTTAACAGCCGTAGAAGCCGCTATAGCATCAAGAGATCTATACCTAGAGCCTTTATTGATGAGTCTGCTTTTCGTTTGTCTGGCCATTCATTCGATACTGCTTCTGTAAGTACACTTCTCCTGCTTCCTACTTTTGATGACCATCTGTTCTGTTTTGAGGTGTCAAAATGTTATCCCCTGCCCCCTTTCCCCTTTTAGATGGAAGAAGAAGATTATATTAAAAAGGAGGCAAAAACACGATCACAGAAATGAAGTGTGTTTATTAGTTGGACAAATAAAGCTCTTTAGTTCTATCGATTATCGGTTACTGTGAATCATTAAAAGATCCCAGAATGGCACAAAAATAAGCCAAAATGCTGTTATATCCCAACAGTTGTCTCAATAAAGAGAGGCTTAGAATCTTTTTTTTTTTGAGAACAGAATGTTTTCGAATCTCGTGTTTTCTATGATGCAGGATGCATTTGAGATTTCTGTCCTCGTTCTCTATGGTGGTTTAGGCTCGGACAATTGGGGATTTTAAGGTTTGGGTTAAAGAGAAAGGGAAGTAAGGCTTGTACACCTACAAAGAGAAAAACCTAAGCATCATAGCCAGGATTCTTAGAAATCTCACAACCATGGAAGCATAAATTGTTGGAAGTTTTATTCATAATTCTTTTTCTCCATATTGAAATATTACATATCTAATAGCTTTATATAGTTCCAAATTCTCCCACTCTTTTAAGGGTGTGAGCTCCTGAATAAGAAAAATAACAATTCCTAAAATCATAATTAGTGTAGGAAAACTGAAACAAAATTTTTAGGACTTATAAAGTAAAACCTAAACTCTGAAAATCCATCAGATTTGGAAATTTCAAAAATACCCCTCTATTTGAAAATCACATAAGAATATAGGAATCCTGCCTCTCTTTTTTTTCAACTGCATTGTTCTCTCCTGGTTGGAGAAATCTTAAACTTGTGCTCTTAAAGTGTCAAAGCTGCAAAAACTGAATAACCTTTAGTGACTTCCTTGCCTCAACACAACATCCTTGAAAAAGAAAACAAAAACTCTTTTTTGAAGGTGTCGGCAGTGATACTATGACATGTTTACACTCCATTGCACCATAAACTTAGGGAATGGTGGACACTATATGCGCTGTAAAAGGGCCTAAATTAGTTTTGAATTTCTGGAAGCTCAGTGAAATACTGGTTTAGAGCATGAAGGAAAGGCTATGGATGATGCAGAACATCAACACATAAAAAAAGGGCAGTGAAAGAGCTGCTTTGACATAAACAACCTGGTCAATATGCTAGAAATGAAGAATTAAGAATCTCGGATGGAAGCAGCAGAGAGAGATTAATGAACCTCCTTCCTACTACAAATAATCCAAAGTGGCAATAGAAAGAAGAAAAACCACCATAGAATCTGTACATGTCCTCAAATTCTTACCACCTTTCCTGTTCTTACAATAGGCTAAGCTTGCCAATAAGCTATCTGTTATTCAATACAAATCCTAAGTATTCCATTGCTCTTATTGTATTTCTGAGCACTCTGGATACGGAGCACACTCCTTGCACTCTTTGCATGTTCAAGGTTCACTTTGCATTAGTTCTGAGGACAAAAAGAATGAAAAGAAGGTCAATATTGCATCAAGCATTTGGTTCAGTGGTTTTTCTATGTGATGTTAGAGAATAATATAAATCATATCCTGGGACCTTATCTAACAGCTTAAGCTATTAGGTTGAGATGATTCTTTGACATGTGATATCTTCTAGAATTCAATGGCATGTGCATAAGTTAATTGATGAGCGTTTATAGATTAATCTATAAAAAAAAGGGAAAGAAAGAAAGAAAGAAAAGAAAAGAAAAAGAATAAAGAAGAAAGGTAAGTAATTAGAGCTGGTTTGGATTCCTACAAATTTATTTGGAGTTCATGCCAAGGTTGAGCTTGCCTTAATTGTTCTTTAGATCAGCTTTGATCCAACAATCATAAGCTTTTGCATACTCAAGTGGAGCTTAAGCATGGGTTTTCTGGATTTGTTTGGTACTCTTACCGTTACTAGAGTGTGTTCACTATGATCAGGGATTAATTAATGACCATTTCTGAAGAGTATTTCCTTATTTATGAAAATTGCATGACTGTTATCCCTAATTGTGTTCGTTCCAATGTCTGTTCAATTCCAGTGTATACCAATTTCTACGCTTGCCTCCTCAGATAATTGCTACTAACTTATTGTAGTCTTTTCATGCATATGATGTATGCATATTTTTCTAGATCGCTGATTGTTGTCTGCATAATTTCCAGGCAAAGCATGTTCATGTCCCATGTGCATCAATGGGTCCAAATGAGCCACATGCAGCAAGTATAGCCTGCCCAGATGGTATTCTTGAGAGACAAGATTCCCATTTATTAGATTCTGAATTAGAAAGAGCAAGACTACTTGAGTTTTTGAATTCTGAACTTCCATGTCACCCCAAGTTGCACAGAGGACAACTGAAAAATGGACTCTGTTATCTGATTCTACCAAATAAAGTTCCACCAAACAGGTATAGTTCATGCACTCCTGTGTGACTTATGTTATTCATCATGTTTCCAGGGCATGCCATTTTAAGAATTCTAAAATCTTATGGTTATTATATAAGATAGTTACCGCATGATAGGAGCTAGATGCTTGTTCTATGGTTCATTCAAAAAAGTTATATTTACTTCTTGTAAATGCTTGAAATATCATTACATACATCCCTGTGCATTTTATTACCACATGTTCTTGTCAAATGATGTGTGAGAGGACCTAAAGGTGACTTTTAGGGCATAATTCAAGGTTAAACTCTTCAATTAATGAGGAAAGATAAACTACAATAACAATTCATAACAAATAAAGAAACTAAGTGCTCTTCCTCGGATCATTGAACAGTAAGCATCCTTATATATGTATATATATTATTAGAGAATAATATAAATCATATCCTGAGACCTCATCTAAAAGCTTAAGCTATTGAGTTGAGATGGTTCTTTGACATGGTATCAGAGTCTTATGATGCTAACAACTAACGTATTGTTTGAACCTTTCTTGCAAGTTAGATGTAACTAGCATTTGGTGTTTTACTTATGGAAGTCTAATGGATTACAAATTTGAAATATGTTAGCACATCCAACAAAAGCTTCCATTATGACAATACATTAACTTCATATTTCACAAGAGCAAAGCTAACATTATGAAGGGGAGACATATTAGAGGCCAATTCCAGTTATCATGAAATGTGTTGGACTAGGTGTAAGTTAAAGTAAATTGAATTCATGACCATGCTGAAGAATATAGTAGTTGCATGGTTATGATACTAAATCAATTCATTGAATTTCTCTTTAGCTCACCAAATGATATTAGAACTTCTTACTGAATGTTAAATTCTTCTCTCGCAAGAGATGTATAGTTGTGGGATTTTCAAAATCATATTTGCTTTATTTTTCTACTCAAAATCTAGAGGGCCTTGAAATCTTTTCTTTTAATTCTTTAACTCCCATTTATGCAGTACCCTAAAATTTCTCATTTCATCTAGTCAATGGTATTTGGAAAGAGAGGATACCATCCATGGTTAAGGGTTTTAATTCGATGGTGGTAATTGGTGTGGTCAAAACTCACCATTCCTTCTCTCATATACAAAACTAGCTTTCAATTTTTTAGGTTTGAGGCACACATGGAAGTTCATGTAGGATCAATAGACGAGGAAGATGATGAGCAAGGAATTGCACATATGATTGAACATGTTGCATTCCTTGGAAGTAAGAAACGTGAGAAACTTCTTGGAACAGGGGCCCGATCTAATGCTTACACTGATTTCCACCATACAGTGTTCCACATTCATTCACCAACTTGTACAAAGGTTTGTCACTTTTCTCAATCTTTTCCTACACTAACAATTGATTTAATTTAATGGTTTTGGTTGTTGTGTTCTTAACACCTTTTTAAGCTCCAACTGTTTCCTTTCACTCTGTTGTGTGCTTTTATTGTGATATTCTTTTGATCTGGTTTTTTCCTTGCAGCTCTTTGGTAACTTTTGATGGGTTCAAAAAAGTATTGATTGAAGATAAATAATTCTATGCCATGATGGAGAAATATAAAAAAATAAAAGCCATCAAAATATTCAATGTTCTTTTATAGTGAGCCAAAAAAAGAGAGTAGTAGTTAAACACTTTAAAGCATGGATTATGATTGCAAATTTATAATATAGTTGATATCTTATATATCAGCAAAAGACTGTTAACTCTACAAAGCAAGGATTATAACTACAAATTAAGGAATATACATATGTATTAGACAATATATATATGTGGTGTTTAATAGAAGATATTTTAATTACTAGCACGAACTTGTGTGTTTGTGTGCATTTGTAGATGTGCTTCATCTGATTCAAACTAAGTTGCTTGTTAGTATGTTTTGCACCTTGCTGGAAGGAAAAAAAGACTTCAGAATGTGCACCCAACATGTTAGAGTTAATTTATTTTTGCACAATGAAAACAACTCTAAAAATCTTATTGTTCAATTTGTCCTTTGCATGGGATAGTGTGCACCAAGCATCTGATAAAGTTATGGAAGTTAACATACATATGGATAAGTTTCATTAATTTGGTAGAGTACATTTGAATTTTGGTGGAGTTGCTGATTGTTATCTGTACCCAATATGGTAGACATATGATACTATAGAATGAGTATCTGCGTGACTTGTTGAGAGAATTAGGGAGATACATTAGTATGTCTTGCAATATTGTGTCTCCATGCTTGCCTATTGTAATTGAATGCTTGCATTATAAACTACCTTATCTTTATGTCTTGCTATCTTTTTCTTGCCTCTTGCACCAATACGTTTTGATTAAATTCCACCATGTGGTATTTATTGATGGCAAATGGTGCTTGCCAGGATGCTGATGGAGATCTACTCCCCTCTGTGCTGGATGCCTTGAATGAGGTACAGATAAAGGAATTGCTCTTGTATTTGAGATGCTTCCCTTAGTTTGGAATTTTTTTTTTGTCAAGAAGAAAAATGTTTGCTAGGATGATGGCATGCAGAGTAAAGATTTGACAATTACAATGTCTTATTTAATGTATCCGTTTCATTGAACAGATAGCTTTCCACCCGAGCTTCCTTGCTTCTCGAGTTGAAAAGGAAAGGCGTGCTATACTTTCAGAACTACAGATGATGAATACTATAGAATATCGTGTTGACTGCCAGGTACAGACTCAATGTTGCTTATAAATTGAAACTAGTTAATGTTTGAATATTTCTGTTTAATAACAATGTTTGATGATTTTCTTTTGAATGTAGTTGTTACAACATCTACATTCAGAAAACAAGCTGAGCAAAAGGTTCCCAATAGGATTGGAAGAGCAGATTAAGAAGTGGGATGCAGAGAAAATTAGGAAATTCCATGAGCGTTGGTACTTCCCAGCAAATGCAACTCTATACATTGTTGGTGACATTGATAACATTTCAAAGATGGTTCACCAAATTGAAGTATGCCCAAAAACTTGTTGATCGTAATTTGTAGCAATTAATCAGTGTCTGGATTAGTACTTATGTATCTATCTTGAAACAAGGACTATAATTACTTCTTGATGTGCAGAATGTCTTTGGGCAAACTGGCCTGGAAAACAAGACAGTTTCTGCTCCTTCTCCAAGTGCATTTGGTGCAATGGCTAGTTTTCTTGCTCCTAAGGTCTCAGTTGGGCTCCCTGGAAGTTCATCTCGTGAAAAGTCATCTAGTTCTCTAGACCAATCCAAAATCATTAAAAGGGAAAGGCATGCAGTTCGTCCTCCTGTCGAGCATTATTGGTCTCTTCCTGGAAGCAATGCAAATTTGAAGCCACCACAGATATTTCAGCATGAGTTTCTTCAGAATTTCTCAATTAATATGTTCTGCAAGGTATGGACAACAAGAGTCAGCATTTTGCTGTGTGCTGGTTCTTTTGCAGATGCTCTTGTTTTGTTTTATCCTCCTACTTCTTGGGGTGATGATTGCTATTGTGTGTATCTCACCGCATTCTAACTTCAGAGCAAATTCAGTAAAAAACATCATTTTATCTGCATCACTGTTTCCACCTTCATGTGCAAGTTGTGATGACAAACAGTAAAATTGAAGAGTTGTTGGGATTCTTGCTACTTGGAAATGGAATTTTGGCAGAAAGTGAAGCCATTGAGTGGTGTTTCTATTTAGGAAGGACTTCCTTTGCATTGTCTCAAGGCGTTACTTGAGACAGTGCTATGACTAGATCAATAATTTATCATCTCAGAAACTTGTTCGACTGCATGCTTTGATTTAAAGTTTTATGGTTCCGCTTGTTAAGTTGAATTTTAGTTCCACTTGATTTCTAGATCTTTTGGGTGTTTTTTTTTTTTTAAAAAAATTTAGTGTTGTGTCTGGGTCTCCATATGTTCTGCCCCCTGCATTTTGTGATAGTTTTTCCCCTACTTTCCATTTGGAACTTTTTTGAAGGAATGAATTGAATTCTACAAAATGGCAGTTGAGCTGAAATAAAAATTTCCTTGTTACTTCTGATAGAATAGAAACAAAATAAAGTTTATCTTCTGAATTCATCTTCTGAATTCTGTAACAGGCCATTTTAAGTCAACTCATGAGCAAAAAATTCTACCAAAGTCGGTGCAAATTGATTATTATGGGAATCATTTTTGCAATTTGTTTCTTGCTTTTGATTTCAAGCTGGGTATTGTAAAAATTACGAAGACCATTGCTTATCCCAACGAATAATTGATGACCTACAAAGAACAAAGTTTATTATGAACATGAATAAAATTTTCCAAACCAAATGATATATGATCTTTGGATTTTTTTTTCCAGTGTTTTACCACCTAAGTGTGTTTCACGAGTTTGTTCCAGTAATAAATTGTGTGTCTCTTTCTGAATTGGTCTCTTGATGGTCGTTAACACCCTTCAATAACCCAAGTTTATATGCATTAGTGTTGTGCTATGCCACTTATTTTTTATTTCATACTTTAGAATGGTGAGACTGTGAAGCATTGGCACTAATAAAGTGTGCCTTGGATTTAGTGTTAATATAGATAACTGCCTGTCAACTCCCCACAGAGGACATGGATTCAAGATTCTATTCATTCATATATGTCATATTTCAATCTGATGCATGATATATAGAAGCAAGTCTTTGTAATGCTGTTTGAAAGGAGAATATCATTTTGACATCTTAGTCAAACGAAAGAAAATCAATTGGTTACTAATAATCTCGCCTTCCCATGCTGTTCATTCTGTACCCATTAGCCACTTTTCATGGCACGCCACTTTGAAGAACACTTTTCCATTCACATAAACATAAAAAAACATGAAGGTTTTCTCTGGTTCCCTTCTTGTAATTTAAGAAAAATCTGGTGTGTCTAAGACACTTGCAGTTATATGCTGTTAAATTCTTTATCAGCATGTAGAAAATTTTGCTTATGTGTTTCTCCCTTTGGGACTAGTATTCAATGTTCAACATGCAGAAATACTAGCCTTTGGAAAAGTGGGTTTGATTCATTGTTTTTTTTGCCCCCTTTATTCGGGTTTGGGATTGACATCATGCTCTGGATTTTGCTGCAGATTCCGGTGAGCAAGGTCCAAACGTATGGTGACTTGTGCAGTGTTTTGATGAAGAGAATATTTCTATCTGCACTGCACTTCCGAATTAATACAAGATACAAGGTTTCTGCTGGTCATGTTATATATAGTTTGAGCCTTTTGCTGCACTTGTTTCTTTCCTTTGCTTTCCTATTGGTCACCATTTAACCTGTGATTGGGTTGGTCTCTAATTGTTTTTTCCTTATATATCAATTTTAATTTGTTCTGTTGCTTTACATGTGTGTTTGTTTGGGAATTGCCTTTTAGTAAACATAGATTATGAATGATGATGGTTTCATTGCTGACAAATGCTTAAGGTTTCTTCTGACTATCGATCATGAATTTAGCTATGCTTTTGTTTCAATGAGCAGGATGAAAGTCAATGCAAATTTAACAATTAAGATTTTAACTCAAACATATAGTAATTCTGCAGACTGCTGGTAAAAAAATTATGGAAGCTGGAAAATTGTCAGGATGAAAGTCGGTGCAAATTTAACAATTAAGATTTGAACTCAAACATATAGTAATTTTGCAGACTGCTGGTAAAGAAAATGACGGAAGCTGGAAATTTGTCTATATTGTATTGATTTCTGTATGTGTAGGTCCATATCTCTTAGTTTCATTAGCCCTCCCAAAATTTTTGTTAATTTGTTAAAATTTTCAGAGTTCAAATCCACCATTCACTTCAGTTGAATTGGATCATAGTGATTCTGGAAGGGAAGGATGCACTGTCACAACTCTTACAGTGACTGCAGAACCCAAGAATTGGCAAAATGCAATTAAAGTTGCTGTTCAGGAGGTTCGTACTTTTCTGTTCTTACTGTCTTCACTCTCATTGCTACTGTTAATGCAATTCCATTGCATCAATTTTTTCGTAGCTATTTTCATTCAGGTTGGAATTATTATCAGATAACAAGCTCTTTTTTTTTTCTTCTTGTTGTTATTTCCCTTATTTGCTAACTGTAGAAGAGGGCATGGTTTTTTGTTTAATAAGATTACATTAGCAGTTGCAACTATTAATAGTAGTCTTCAGTGGGCCATGCATCTATTTGTGTTTTTTTGGCAAAAATTCTGGAGACAGAAAGCATTGAATCTTATTTGATGCTGCTGCCAACTTTGCTCAATCAAATTTAGATCTTCCTTTTCTCATCTTTTCCTGGTTAAAATATTTTATAGATTTTGTTTGATGCAGGTTCGAAGGCTTAAAGAATTTGGTGTCACAAAGGGTGAATTAACTCGCTATATGGATGCACTTTTAAAAGATAGCGAACATCTGGCAGCTATGATTGATAATGTATCATCTGTTGATAATTTGGAATTTATCATGGAGAGTGATGCTCTTGGCCATACTGTGATGGATCAGAGACAAGGACATGAGAGTTTGTTTGCTGTTGCTGGAATGGTCACACTTGAAGAAGTAAATTTCACCCATAGTGGCCCTAACTATTATTGCCTGTTGTGCACACTCTTATCCCTGTAAAATGAAATTATGTAACGTGTGTGATAGTAATCCAGGAAGTCATAACTTCATCATTGTCATGTGTGCTTATATTTTGATTTTGACTCTTACTGTCGCACCTTTTTCCCCCCTTACGTTTCAGTATATAGCCTGAACTTGCTTTAGAACTGCCATGCTATTATTATTATAGAGACTAATACAGAGCCATAGTTAGTATTGTGCCAAGATACTATAATCTAGAAGATAATTTTTCTAATGGTTTTGATGCTTCACAAATTTTGCCATTAACATTTATCTAATGCCTTGATTTCTTGTCTCTTAACTTTAATTTGTTTGTTGATGAGGTTTTATTGGAAATATTCGTGGTTATTATTGTGATATATTTGCCTTTGGTAGTAGATGCTTTGTGAATGTAATGCTTTTTTGCATAGCCTGGTGTGCTTTCTGAAGTTTTTGAAGTTGAGAATGAGGATTTTGAGGTTCCTTTGTATATCCACTCTTTTGTTTGTGAAATTATTATTTTTTTATGACCTTTTCTAGTTATTTTAACTCTCTCTCTCTCTCTCATAGGTCAATTCTATTGGTGCCAAGTTATTAGAATTTATCTCTGATTTTGGAAAACCTACTGCGCCCATTCCTGCAGCAATCGTTGCATGTGTTCCTACAAAAGTGCATATTGATGGATTGGGTGAAACCGAGTTCAAGATATCCTCAAGTGAGATTACAGCTGCCATAAAATCAGGATTGGAGGAAGCAATTGAGGCTGAGCCAGAGGTGTCCAAATGGAACTTAGCATGCTTTGTTCTTTTTACTTTTTTTTTGGTTTTTATATAAACAGCCAGTTATTGAAATAAACTTCATTGACAAGTTCATTTATTTGATTCTATGTGCAGCTTGAAGTGCCAAAAGAATTGATATCTTCAACACAGTTAGAGGAGTTAAGGTTAGAACGTAGGCCATCCTTTGTTCCCTTACTTCCAGATGCAGGCTATACGAAATTGCATGACCAAGAAACAGGCATCACTCAGTGTCGTCTTTCAAATGGAATTGCTGTAAATTACAAGGTATCCTTATGCATGTTTAAACGATCTGTTACTGTAGTGTAACAGTGCTTGCGGTATTTATTTATGAAGACATGTTGCATTTTGGTTTTAATCTTCACTTCAAAGCAAAACAATACTTCTTGTCTGTTCCATCTTTCATCCTCATTTTTTGCATCTGGATGGTAATAAAAAACTTGATAGATACATATTGGGAATATGCTTAATATAGCACCACCTATTTCAATTTTAGTTTAATCCCACGCTGTGTACAGATATCCAAAAGTGAATCCCGGGGAGGTGTCATGCGGCTTATTGTGGGCGGGGGCCGAGCAGCTGAAAGTTCTGAGTCTAAAGGAGCTGTTGTTGTGGGTGTTCGAACTCTCAGTGAGGGTGGTCGTGTTGGCAGCTTTTCGAGAGAGCAGGTAAGTCTAGTACTATATATCATGTTTCTTTTTAAAATTAAATATTAGAAAGTTCATTGTGTGGGTTAGACTATTGATTATGAAATGAATGTCAAAAAGAAGTCATCAATATCATTTTTACTAGCGGTGCTTGTCCTCTATTTCGTCTTATTAAAATTTTCAATTTTTATCTGAAAGATCTGCCATAAGAAAATCAGGTTAAATGGTAGTGCAGGCTGGTTGTTTAGACTTGAGGAAACCTTGGATAATCTTTTTGCTAAAGGAAATTACACAGTTATGGTCCTATTAGATTACAGTCTTGGAAGGGAGAATTTGGAGACACTCCTACCCTTTATGGTTTTTAATGTAGAGCGCGCACTTGAGAATTGAACATGGACCTTTGTTGTGGCAAATTCCCCTATATTTTTAGATCAAGATAAAAAAATTGAAACCAGGATGAGGCTGTATGAGTTATGAACAGCAATAAAGAGAGATCTCAAAACATAGTGAAACTAAGCAGCAGTTTAGATAGACTTGTCAAGAATATTATCAAAGCCATCAAAACAGATAAATAAATAAATTGTCTGAATTATAGGTGACATTTTTCTTCAGATATGATTTCATGTTGCATATATACGCTTTTTTTACAGAGCAGATCTTTTGAAGTTTTTGATCAGTAAATTAGCTTTGATAAGGAATCATTTGCAGACTAGGATTTATTGCAGTTAAATACTTTATGAAACATGAAGAATTTTGGAGGAAAAACATATATAGAATGTGATCTGTGTATATGAATATGCTTGTGTTTAATAATTCATTATGGGTCTGAGAAATTAATATTCTAAAGATGAAATCATAGTCAAAATCTTCAATTATCAGGCGTGAGTGTGTTAAGTATAATGGATTTCCAGTTTTTTAGAACTGCTGCTGCATTATGTGAAGTAAGCTGCATGCAATCATTTTTTTTTATGCGTGCTGGGAAGTTTTCTCAGTAGTTCATTTTACCCTCATTACTGTGCTATATGCTTCTTCAGGTAGAACTTTTTTGTGTGAATCACCTAATAAATTGCTCTTTGGAGTCAACTGAGGAATTTATTTGTATGGAGTTCCGCTTCACTCTGCGAGACAATGGGATGCAAGCAGCATTTGAATTACTTCATATGGTACTTGAGGTACCCCATCAATAACCAATATATGCTGACCAGTAAAAGTTTAGTGTCATTTTTAGGTGGTGTTTGGTTTTTTTGGTTGCTTTTGATGGATGCCACAGTGTTGACCTCATATACTGATATTTTGATGCCTGAAATTGCTGAATCCCAGAATAGTGTCTGGCTGGATGATGCATTTGACAGAGCAAGGCAACTCTACTTGTCATATTTCCGGTCCATTCCCAAAAGCTTAGAACGGGCAACTGCTCACAAGCTCATGACAGCAATGTTGAATGGGGATGAGCGGTTCATTGAGCCAACCCCACAATCATTACAAAATTTAACACTGAAATCCGTAAAAGATGCAGTGATGAATCAGTTTGTTGGTGGAAACATGGAGGTGTGTGATTATCTGCTTGTTAATCCTGCATATCACATCGGGAAACAGATATTTCATCATCTAAAAGGTGCATGTCTTCATTCTTCAGGTAAGTATTGTTGGAGATTTCTCAGAGGAGGAGGTTCAGTCTTGCATTATTGATTACCTGGGCACAGTTAGAGCAACAAGAGATTCTGATCAGGAACAAGAATTTAATCCTGTCATGTTTCGACCATCCCCTTCTGATTTGCAGTTTCAACAAGTGAGGATCAAAACAATTTTTATTACTTGAAAATTCTCACATTTGAGAATTAAAATGCCAGGAAAATCTTCATGCAGAATATTGTTAGTATGCTTGCAATGAGCTGAGCTTGCTAATGACACTGCTCAGCTGGTTTGTAAACACGGCTTGTTTTAGAAATAAGGCTGAATCGAACAAGCATGTGCTTTACTTCAAGTCTCATGGATGTCATTCCGTGCAAGCATTGTTACTCATTAAACAGCTCTCTCTGATTTTTTTTTTAAAAAACTTGAATTTATTTTGTTTTTGGAGTGATTGTTGTCCTGAATCCTTTTGAGGGTGAGATTTAGTGTTGGATTGAAACTGAGTCTTTTTATGTTGGCGAAGATTGTCTAGTAATTTAATTTGCTAGTGGTTATAGTCTTCAACTTTTCATTTGTTATTTGTAATTTGTATCCTTGTTTTGGGTTGCCATTTGAGATTCAGTCATAGGTTATGACTGATTGAAGATTAACAAGAAGTGAATTAAATAAGTTCTGATTGAAGATTAACAACAAGTGAATTAAATAAGTTCGGTTGAGCTGCCCACATCTAAGTTCCAAATTTGTGCTTGTGGAGGCTGGTCATTAAAACATGCTAGTTGATGTGTTCTGAGCTTGACCTTGAGCTGGCTTGTTGGAGCTCAAATTGAGCTCGAGCAAGTTTGGGCATTTCATCTATGTGACTGAGCCAACCCTGCAAGCAAGTACTAATTGGTTTGGCTTATTAGATGAAGCCCTAATGCGTACCAGATTCCTAGTTTGATTTTTTCTTTTTGAAGTTTATGGAAGTAACCTGGGTCATTGTGCATTTATATGACAAGAGCGCTTAGAGTATCTGTGCTCTTATGCAGGTGTTTTTGAAGGATACTGATGAGAGAGCATGTGCATATATTGCTGGTCCTGCACCAAATCGTTGGGGTTTCACTGTTGATGGAACAGACCTGTTCAAGTCAATGAGTGGCTTTTCGGTTGCAGCTGGTCAGTTTTCATTCTAGGAGTAAAATTAATAAATTTGATGTGTATTTTGATTCTTGTAAGATTTCTTAAGAGTTGTGAGGGAATAATGGAATGAAATTAGAAATAAAAAAGGGAAGAACTTAGTTGCAAATGGTTGGATAAGCTGTATGGCTGGAAAGATGGGGATAGGATAGTATTCCTTTCTTCAGGTGCTTTGAGGGAGTTTCTTTAGCTGATTTTCAGTGGAACTTGGCTGCTCTTTAATGATATCCGTTTTGCTTTATTATTTGGGAGGACAACTTATTCTCCAGCAAGCTTTTGTAGTTCTTTTTGCTGTTACTACAATCTTCTCTTATCTAAAAAATATATCCTCAAAAATTCCTTTTTGTTTAGCCCTTCTATCATGATCCATGTTAAGCTTATATTCGCGGGCTTTTTTATTTTTAATTGCTCTTCTAAAATCTGTGTGCAAAATTAATTGTGACAGATAATCTTGTAAATAGGATACGTGTCTTAGTTAATTCACTGCATTTTTAATATAGCATTCAAAGTATTGCAAGAAAAGGGTCTCTTTTCAGAAGGCATGGATTATATGGATAACCACTTGGTTTGGTTTCCAATGTGTCTATTGAATTTTCATGTTGCTTTTCTTTTGGATTGAATACTGTCGAGTCTTGTCTGCTTATAAAAGATGCTGGTTGACATGTTATAGAAAATGTAAATTTATTCAGGTTTACCTTTGTGAACATTGTCTGGCTCACTTCTGAACTGTTTCTCTGCATAGAAAGTGGAAAACAACTTTATTTTTTCCCAAAAAACTGAAGTGTGACTCATAATCTCAGCTGGCCAATGCTTTGCAGATGCACAACCAATATCTGAAACACAACAGATAGACGGGATGGATGTTCAGAAGGATATGCAAGGAAAACTTCGCTGTCATCCACTCTTCTTTGGCATAACAATGGGGCTACTGGCTGAGATCATAAATTCTCGGTGATTTTCCTGACAGGCTTGCTTAGAAAGCATTTCATCTATATGATATCACTGCATAGTTTAGCAATTCACTATCATGCGTGCATTAACCAGTGTTATTGTTTGTTTCTTTCTAGTGTTTGTCTGGACTGTTCCTGAGGGAATTTAGTCTAGTTGTATCATACTCTGCAAAACTGCCTCTCCATAGGATTGCTACCTTAAGAACAAACAAACAAATAAAAATGTGTGTACCCATCTAATGCTGTAAAATTACTTTGGGAAGTTAATAAAATTCAATATTGTACCATGGATGATCTGTCCATTCTACTCTTTGTTAACACTTCTTGACTAGCAGATGAGGCAGTAATCTTTTAGTTTTGAAAATTATGCAGCCTTGAATCTAAAATATTTGTAGCTACCATAGCTTTGAATTGTTGTATTTTCATGCAGCAATTCTTTGTTTTGTGCAGGCTTTTCACCACAGTTAGGGATTCTCTTGGGTTGACATATGATGTATCGTTTGAGTTAAGCCTATTTGATAGGCTTAAGCTTGGTTGGTATGTTGTATCAGTAACATCAACTCCAGGCAAGGTGGGGGTTCGTTTCCCTATATTCCATCTAATATTTTCTGTTAGTTCTGATGTATTCACTAGCTTTGGGTTCTATTAACATGCAGGTACATAAAGCGGTTGATGCATGCAAAAGTGTTCTTAGAGGGTTGCATAGCAACAAGGTTGCCCAGAGAGAGTTGGACAGGGTTAGATATTATTCAACTACTAGAATGCTGTTTGTGTTTTTCTGTGATTGACAGCATTTATACTCGGAACATAGGATTCATCGAAACAAACTTGTTTAATGGAAATGATGAAAAACTTTTCTAGAAGTTCGTTTTGTTATCCCCCTTCACAACAGCTTTTGCTTAAATTAACTTCCCTGCTGGGATTTGTTTTTTACTTTTCCTTAATAGGGGATATCTAATTGCATAATGGAGTAGAGTTGTCTTTTATACCTGCATGTATCTTATGTCTTGATGCACGTGTAGCATGTTTCCATTTTAACACTTCGCAATTACAGGCAAGACGGACGCTGCTTATGAGACATGAAGCTGAGATTAAGTCCAATGCCTATTGGCTTGGATTGCTTGCTCATTTGCAAGCCTCTTCTGTTCCGAGAAAGGTGAAAAACAATATGTTTGAAGCTTAGCTTTCCATCCTTTAGCTCTCATCTTCCAACTAGAAACAAAGTATGACTTCATGTGACCTGTTCTTTATGGTTCTGGGGTTCAGGACGTCTCATGTATTAAAGATCTCACTTCACTCTATGAAGCTGCCACAATTGAGGACATATACCTTGCATATGAACAATTGAAAGTAGATGAGGATTCTCTGTATTCATGCATTGGGGTTGCTGGGACACAAGCTGGAGAGGAGATTAATGGTAAACAGCCATAGTTGAAATTATTCAATTTCCCTGTCCAATGTTTCCTCCTATTTACAGTGTATTTGATTTAATATAAACCAGAACAAACAGAATGCAATGATCATTGATTTTATGAACTGAATTGAAATAATTGAAATCTGTATTGATTTAGAAGCCAATTAACAAGGTTACTTAAAATAGCACATTAATTCATATATGAGTTGTCATGTCATTTTTCTTGGACATCAGGCACAAGGAACATCTTATCTTGTTTTGCCATTTCATGTTTGGATTTTTAGTGGCATATTCTCTTTGAACTGCTTGCATCTGTCTCTTTTTCATTTTTTTTTGTTCTCTCTTTTTTGTCCTCTCTTTTTGCTTCATTTATTTAAGAGCTTTTCTTAAATTGTTCTCCCCATTTGATTAACTCATACTTTGCAGCTCCATTAGAAGTGGAAGAAACAGATGATGGTTTGCAGGGAGGCATACCTGTGGGACGTGGTTTGTCTACAATGACACGACCAACAACCTGATCTTCCTGGATGATTTAATATCATTGATTGCAGTGAAACCTTTTTTGGGTAGTGTTAGAAGGTATGGTTCTTATTGGCATTAAATCTTATATTAATTATTTATACAACAAGGCCTGTTGCAAACAGATATAGCAAGTTGCGTCCATATATGGCTTGGGCCCATGCAATGAAATTAATAATTTTGATTCAAAGGTCTGGAAATTTCCTTCAAACATGCCAAGGCAGATGCATATATATCATATGTCATTGGTTGAAATGTGAGAGAAGAACCAATCTTTTTTCTCTGCTTTTCTTTTCCGAGTCCTGAAATATGATATTCCTTGTGTGGAGAATGTGGGTTTATGTCAACCCACTTTGTAATTTATCACCAGCTGCCTTGAATAAAAGACTGTTAAACCTTTTAAGGGTTTTACTTCTGTTAATCATATTAGTTCATTTATTAGAATTAGGGACGAGCGAAGTTGAATGTAAGGTGTAAGGGTTCCGATCCATGTCTGTCACAGGATTCGGGTTAATTAGGGTCTGAGCTTGGGAGAAAGGGGAAGGTGTATCAGGACAGGGAGGAGGGTTTGTACCACCCTGCATTCCTTTATAATGATTTTTTTTTTTAATTACATCTCTTCCTGTGTTGAACACCTAAAGTTTGAGCATGCTGCTGAAAATTGCCATAGAATTTCCATCTTCACAGTTCCATGGTATAATAAAAGGATAGTATGCTGCATTTCTTGTTTCTACATGTTAACAAGAAGTAAAATCATCTGCAGGATCGTGGGCAGCTCTCTACCTGATTTAAAGGTCCGATCAACAATTGATGGAGTTGTCCCATAAAGCCTCTCCTGGACTTTCAGAACGGTCTAGAATGTCCTATCGAGTGGTTCAGGTATGTCAAATTAGATGCCCAACAAAAGTAGTTGCGGAGTTGCGCAAGTTGATAGGGTTATTTTGATTGCCAGCAATTTCAATCACTGGGATACCAAAATTTTTACAGATGTTTGTATAGATGCTGTTCATGGTGTCATTAGCCGCTTGAATTGATTATAGTTTACAGTCTACACCAGTGCCAATTGTTTCTATTGTAAATTAACCAATTTGGTGTACTTGATATGGGGTCTATATACTGTATGATTTTCATGCAAAAATTGTTGTTAAACTCAGGCTTGGTTGGGTGGGTTGGCTAGTTGATCCTCTAACCTGAATCGTGGTTTGAGCCAAATCAGTTTTCCTCTCGAACCAGTTTGGTTATTGACCTAGTCAAGTTCTATTGTTCCGGTCAACTTCAACTTACAAGTTAGTTGATCTAGTCAAACTCAGATGAGACTGGTAGGTTAATTTATAGGGTTGTTTTTAAATTTTTTTAAACGATGTTTTAATTTATTTATTAGCCTACGTGGCATATATACACTAAGGGCTTATTTTACAGTGTGATATTTTTTAAATTATTTTGTACTTAAAAATTTATTAAAATAATATATATATATTTTTAATTTATTTTAAATATTAACATATCAAAATAATAATTTAAAACTAAATAAGACTAAATTTTTTTTAAGGGAATACCAAAGACCACCTAAGATTGTTGGTCTTAGCCATCCCTGCTAACTGAAAATTTAGCGAGCTAGGTCACGTGATTCTTGTTTTCTTTTATTTTTATTCCTGTCGTCAAAATGAACATGTATGATTTCACGCTCTGCTTTTTTGTTTTATTTTCCTTTTGACAGAAAAGAAAACGTTACCCTCAGAAGAACATATACCTACTGGAAACGAGTCACACAATCCACAACACAACAACGCAGCAAAGCCCTGGACGATAAGAATCGCTTGCTCTTCCTAGTTTCTCCTCCCCCCAATCCAAAACCAAAGGAGGTCGACTCGGTTCATGAACTCGGTTCATGAACTCATCGTGAGTTGAGATTTACGGGTCAATTTTCAAATTATAATTATTTAAAAATAAAATAGAAATAACATTGTTTTTTTTAAAAAAAAAACCCCTATAAACATTAATTGTAACCAAGTTTTTTTGAAATAAAACTCAATTCAAATTAAGTTTTTGTTCAACAAATTACTAGATTGACTCATCTAACCAGGTAATAACCATGCAAAGAACAACCCACCCGCTCTTTCGAATCCACGAAAATTCTCAAAGTACAAAAGCTGATACGGCTACATTTCTGAGAAAAACAGAACATCCCATCAAAAGCTCACGCCTTCTGTCGTTTTCCCTACCACGTCTAGCCACCTCACGTAGCTCATGCATCTTTCAATTACGCGGCACGCCGTTGGTGCATGCACACCCACTACACGTACAACTTCTTAATTTGCGTGTCAGCCTCTGATCTCCGTCGTCCCCACAAACTCATTGCTACAAGACACACACGTGACACGCCTCCTCCCCTCCTCTCTCTCTATATAGCTCATCTGGTCTTATCACCATTCTCATCAAATTAAACACACCCGCTAGCTATGGCAAGACTTGTGAAGCCCTCAGTACCCTTGTTTGTTTTTCTCGTTCTCTACACGCTTCTTGTGTCAGGAGTGAGTGGAAACGGCGGAGGGATGGTAGGCGGGAGAGCCAAGGTGAGTGATGTGAAGACTAACAAGGAGATTCAGGAGCTGGGAAGGTTCTCCGTGAAGGAGTTCAACAACCACAGGAGCATGTACGGGAAAGGTGGTGAAGTTGGAGAGCTGATGTTCTCTGAAGTGGTGGAGGCACAGACGCAGGTGGTTTCTGGGATCAAGTATTATTTAAAGATTGAGGCAACCACACAGAGTGAAGAGAAGCTTATGTTTGATTCGGTGCTTGTGGTCAAGCCTTGGCTTCGATCCAAGGAGTTGCTTGCCTTTGAGCCTTCCATTGGACTGAGGGTTTAGAGAATGAGAAACTAAAACGAAGATAATCAAGATCTTGAGGTGTTCAACTGTGATAATCAACTGTAACAACATGGGTTGAAGAGATTAAGTAATCTCTTTTGTCTTTGTTTTACGAGTCTGTATGTAATAACCATGTTCATATATGTTAACTGTGGGTGCTCAAGAAATTCATATGAATAAATGAAATAATTATCTATAGCCTCTCTTCTTAATTTATCCATCTGTCTGTTCTTTCTTAAATAATTAACCAAGCATCTTAGCAGCAGCATGCATCTCGGATTGGTCTGACCCGGTGAAATTCACTCGATCGCCTTTGTTTTAACCTGTTTGTTAAAACAAATCTGGAGGGAACGGGTTAGTTGACATCTCTAATTAATCTGTAACCCGGTTTTGCATCAAGCTTTAGGCTTGTTTTTGGTATTGTAATTCAGCCGTCTAGCTTTAAATTATTGTTTTTTTTATATAGTAATTTTGGATTGTTTATATGTTAATTTTAAAAATAATATTTCTTTAAAATTATTATTTTAATATATTTTCAAGTAAGAAATATTATAAAAACCAACTTTTATTATATACATATATAAATGATATTTTTAAATTAAATATTTTTTTATCATACTTTCAAACTAAAAAATAAAAATAAAAAATAAAAAATAGAGATTTTTACTATAAAAAAAGATATCTTTTTTTTTAAATAAAAAAACACTCTAGAATAAACTTTATACTATGGAATAGAGATAGTTACAATAGAAGAATATGTTATTGTCTTTTTTTAAAAAAAAAATACATATATTAACTTCAAAATTATTTTAAAAATTGATTTATTTTATATTTTTTAATTAAATATATTTTTATCTCTAAAATAGAGATATAGTTAAAAAAAAATTAATTGTAATCATTGCTCATATTTGATTGAATTGAATTGGATGCCGTCCTCCTCCGAATACCTATCAAGTATTCTATTGCTCATATTTGATTTTTTTAGCTGCATTTGGTTGAATTGAGTTGGGTGTCTTTCTACTCGAATACCTATCGGAGTATCCCCTTCGACTTGGATTT
>Ga0325411_1002394_pt1 | contig 21225 bp, 17 predicted proteins | sample PopdelMetagenome_13_FD_206181 | JGI IMG/M metagenome (GOLD analysis project Ga0325411, IMG submission 206181) | Populus deltoides microbial communities from Bellville, Georgia, United States - Xylem-PdIQD-R4 | ecosystem: Host-associated > Plants > Phyllosphere > Stem > Wood/Secondary xylem...
ATTAAATGAATGATGACGATAGGTCAACGAGAAAAAAAAATCAATTATTCTGCAAAATAAGGTATTTTTAACGAAGGACAGCTACCGCCGACCGACCACCATCTTCTCTTCTTAATTTTTTTTTTTTCATGTTTTTTGGTTTAGCTACATGCACCGATGCCCAGAATCCCATGCTCTGACCTAAAAATTCTAGCAGTAGATGAAAAATTTGCGTCGGTAATGGTCACTCTAAACTTCTATTTCATGAACTTGTGCTGTTGTATTCTTATAAAAGTAGATGTTGACCAAATTTTAGATGTTTTGAAAAATCCTGTTTTGGAATGTATTTCGCTATTGAGCTTATTGGGTCCCTTCATAAAACTAAGGGATGATTACAGGCTCAGGGCTGGCCATGAGAAACATGTAGGAGAAGTGATGAGTTGAGCTTAATTTTAAGAAATGGAAAGTTATTTTGATGTGTATGTGTTGTATGTATGTTGTGGGATAGATTGTTTATAATTGTAATGGTGTTATAAGATTTTTGTAAGGATGTTTTTCAAAGTTAATGGAGAAAGTGTTGAGTTGTGTAAAGATTGAAATTATATAGAATAAAAGTAGTGGAATTGGATTAAAAATGGAAGAAAAATAATTATAAAATGTGTCGTGCTTTGTACAATGTTGGATGACGGGGAGGAGGGTGTGCTTATACATTCTGGATCGAAGGGGTTTTGGATGTATTGGGATAAATCATATAATTATGATTTGAAAGGATTCATGAGTCGTCATCTAATATTATGGTCACAATAAAACCTAATGGTTTGCAAGAATCTAGATAAAGAGACTGTTTATTCAAGGAAAAGACGTATTATCCTTAGTGCACCGTATCTATGGTAAGCTACATTGTTGAAGGTTCAAAGTCATGTTTCTATTAGTTAGTCAGTCTAAGGTTTAAGAAAAATCCTCCTCGGTAAAAATATACTTATCTTATCAGGTTAAAAACTAATCATTCTAAAATAAAATAAAAAAATTGTCTAAGGTTGTAAAAAACTCCTTCTCAGTGAGGAGATTCTTATCTCATCATGTTAAAACTTAACAATCCTAAAACCTAGATAATAATAAAAAAAAACATTTTTTTATTAGAAATTTTAATCAAATCATAATGCATAATCGCAAACTTATTATGATACTCATTAAAGATTTCTTTTATATTTTTCAAAGTATGATAAAATGCAATTTATATATTTTTTTATGAAATATGCATGGAAATTTTATAATTTAGCAATATGCACACAAAATAAAATATATTTTTGTATTTTTGAAATGATAATTTAAAACAAATTGGAATTTTTTGAAATATTAAAGAAAAACATGTAGTTTTAATACCCGGTCAGTATCTTACAGTTAAAGTCTACGACCCTGATATTAGGGGGCGTGTTTGCTAAACACGTTCTTAACTAAAGAGTTTTAAGCTTTAAAAAATGCTTTAAGACCGTGTTTGACAAACATGTTTTCAGGACAAAACATTGTGCTTTTTCTTTGATAAAAATTGATTATGCCAAATATTGCCTTATTAAAAAATAGGTTAAGCCTAACCTATTTTGTGCTTCCTAGACCAAAGACCCAAGCCCATAAACACAACTTGAAACCAAAAAAGAAGAAAACAAAGATCAAAGGGGAAAAGCATTTGAATTTGCTTAAGAACACCAAGAACTTGAATGAAGATTCAAAAACTGACCAGATCAAATTGAAATGAAGGCACAGAGACATGTAAACACACTATTCAAACAAGAATCTATGGTGACTCGAATATTATGATTATTTGATTCTATAAAAAAAACAAAAAAAAGGAAGATTAAAAACCTTTAAATCGGTGTTTTTAAGCCAGAAAAGTTTTAGATTAAAAATCAACAGACATGCATACACATACACACAAAAACCATCAATCGATCAAAATGACTCAGAAAACAATTACCTAAGACAAAGTTCAATGGATGAATGGTAACCTGGAAAAGTTAGCAAACCCAGAAACCTAACAAAAGGTCTAAACCCATAAAAAGTGAGACAAAACTCAAAAAAGCAGCCTAAACCTAGCAACCTAAGCTTAAGCATATTATAACATTTAGGGGAAGTGATGAGTTGAGCTCAATTTTAAGAAATGAAAAGTTATTTTGATGTGTATGTGTTGTATGTATGTTGTGGGATAGATATCTGGTTTAGAATTGTAATGGGTGTTATATGATTTTTGTAAGGATGTTTTTCAAAGTTAATGGAGAAAGTGTTGAGTTGTGTAAACGATGAAATTATATAGAATAAAAGTAGTGGAATTGGATTAAAAATGAAAGAAATATAATTATGAAATGTGTCATACCGTGTACAACGTTGGATGGTAGGAAAGGGGTGTGCTAATGCTTTTTGGATCGAAGGAGTTTCGGATGTTTTGGAATAAATCATAAAATTATGATTTGAAAGAATTCATGAGTTGTCACATAATATTATGATCACAATAAAACCTAATGGTCTGCAAGAGTCTGGATAAAGAGACTGGTTGTACAAAGAAAAGACTTATTACCCCCGGTGCACCTTATTTATGGTAAGCTACATTGTTGAAAGTTCAAAGTCATGTTTCTATTCGTTAGTCAGTCTAAGGTTTAAAAAAAGTCATTCTCGATAAGGATATACTTATCACATCAGGTTAAAACCTAATCATTCTAAAATTCAAAAACAATTGTCTAAGGTTAAAAAAAATCCTCCTATTTAAAAAAAGTCATTCTCAATAAGGATATACTTATCTCATCAAGTTAAAACCTAATCATTCTAAAATTCAAAAACAATTGTCTAAGGTTAAAAAAAATCCTCCTTAGTGAGGAGATTCTTTTCTCATCAGGTTAAAATCTAACAATCCTAAAGCCTAAAAAAATAATAAAAAAGTTTTTTATTTGAAATTTTGGTCAAATCCTAATGCATAATCGCAAACTTGTTATGATATTCATTAAAGATTTCTTTTTTATTTTTCAAAGCATGATACAATGCAATTTATATATATTTTTTTATGAAATATGCATGGAAATTTTATAACTTGGCAATATGTACACAAAATAAAATATATTTTTGTATTTTTGAAATGATAATTTAAAACAAATTGGAATTTTTTGAAATATTGGAGAAAAACATGTAGTTTTAATACCCGGTCAGTATCTTACAGTAAAAGTCTACAAGAAAGAAGAAAACAAAGATCAAGGGGGAAAAGCATTTGAATTTGCTTAAGAACACTAAGAACTTGAACGAAGATTCAAAAATAGACTAGATCGAATCGAAATGAAAGCACAGAGACATGTAAACACACTATTCAAACAAGAATCTAAGGTTGAATCATCATGATAACCTAGTAAATATCACGATTATTTGATTCTATGCAAAAAAAAAAAAACATAAAAAAGGAAGATAAAAAAACCTTTAAATCGGTGTTTTAAGCCATAAAAATCAACAGACATGCACTCACACAAGAAAACTATCAATCGACCAAAATGACTCAGAAAACAACAACTTAAGACAAAGTTCAACTGATGAATGGTAACCTAGAAAAGTTAGCAAACCCAAAAACTTAACAAAAGGTCTAAACCCATAAAAAAATGAAATAAAACTAAAAACAAACATTCTAAACCTAGCAACCTAAGCTTAAGCATGCTTACTATGAATTGTTGGAATCATCAAAATAATAAGAAATAAAAGATTAAAGGCAAAAATAATAAGCGAGAATCATAATGACAATAAGCAAAAAAAGCCTCTCTCTATGCATAAATATCATTCCATTCATCATAAATATTATTTTGAATCTTAAATAACATGCTTATAACTTTAGCAAACCTAGTAGACCAAATGAAAATAAACTAAACCATAACATTATCAAAACCTAAAACAAATTGTTATAACTTTAAACAAGATTATCCTAATATCAAAGCATGCAAAAAACAACATTCTACACTAATATTTTCCATTCTGTAATTATATTATAACACATTAAAATAAGGCAATATACAAAACTTGAGCATATACAATCTATATTCAAAGCATGTTTAAACATTCCAAATAATAAGCATGGCCTTAAAAGTAATAAATGACTTTAAATAATGCATAACAAACATAATAAACAATAATTTAAAAGACAAAAATAAAAAGGGAGGAGGAGTGCTCATTGAGTTCCACCCTCTTATCAAAGTTTTAAGGTTTACCTAGCCATGAGAAAGTTGATTCCTTCTTTGGATTCTTTGTTTTTTTTCCCTTGATTTTCAGCTCCTTTTCAATCTTAAATTGATCTAGATTTCCATGCTTCATTTTTAAAACACAATCTTTGTTATCTTTCTTTCCTTTTTATTTTAAGTATTTTATTGATTTTTTGTATTTTCTTTCTTTTTTTTTCTTTATGATTTTCTTTGTAATTTTTTTTTCCAAATCTTTCCTTTTGGTATGCTCAAGAACAACATTTTATAAGCTAAACCAAGCCAAAAATGGCAAAACCATGGTAGTTTTGCCAAGAGTTTGTTGAAGAAGATTCTTGCTTATTCTCTACTTTAACCTCTATAGAAATATACATTTTGGTTCCTTTTGTCATTTAATGAGTTTAAACCTGTCAAGAGAAGGTAGCCATGAAGTTTAAACTATCATGCTGGTTTTCTTTTTCAATCATGGCTGAATAAGTAAGCTACTTTGAAGAGATCATCATGACAAACTAGATGTAAACATGGGATAAGAGTAGTTGATCCTTAAAGAGGGAATGTATATCTATCACGAAAGTGAGCTCTCGATCAACTTAAAAGATGATCCTTATAAATGAGGTATTTCTTACTTCGTTGGTGGTGGTTTGAGTCTCTAAGGTGGTTAGTGATGTCATGTTTATTTGTTTGAAGGTGGCAATCTGATTAGCCTTCTCGTTTGAAAACAATGACAAACAAGGACTAGAGAATGTGTTATTCATTCTTTTCATTAAAAATGAGTGACATGTCGTTTAGATTAAAACCTAGAAATTAGAGTTTTCTAATTTGGATTTTGCAAACTTCAATTTGATCCCTATTATTTTAATTCTGGCATATGTATCCTTAATTGGCCCTGAAACTTCTTAATTGTTGCAATCACACCCCTGAAAACTTTGATTTCCCTCCTCTAATTTGAGCATCTTTCTCAAATTAATCCTTGGTTTTTAATTTATTCAATTTGACCCTTATCAATTATCAAACTTTTATTTTTTTTCAAATTAACCCCTGATTTTAATTGATTTAAGCCCCCAAACTTACATGTTTTTTGCACTTTGGTCTTTAGTTTTTAGATTCATTAATTTGGCCCTTAATTGACCCTTGAACTTTAATTTTCTTGCAATCTCACCCTTTGATTTCATTCAATTAAGCTTATAAAAACTGAATGTAGTCCTCCAAAACTCCAATTTTATCAATTAAGTCTAAATTGAGCTTCCAAACTTAATTTTTCACCAATTAAGTCCTTGCACTTAATTAATTCTTTTAATTTTAGCCTAAACTAATTTATAAACTTGATTAAAACTTTAATTAGACCTATTATTAAATCAAATTGGCTATTAAAAATTTAATTAAATTCTTAGACTTAATTTTTATGCAAATTCATTTAATTTCTTAAGTTAAACTTGAATTTGCACTACCTTTTATATTTAGGTCTTTCAATGGTGCAATCGAGTTTCTACAAAAGTCAAAGATCCAATTTGACCCCTACATCTCTCATTTATGCATGTAGATCATTCTTCAACTTGATCTTGCCAACCAAGTCGTTTATCTTTGTGCATTTTTTTTTATTTTGCAACCTCTTTCTTATTTTTATTTGTATTTAAAAGAAAATGATAAATTTAGGGGAACTTGAAATTGGATTATGACGAAAATGGTTACAAGGCTAAGGTTGATAATGCAGTTGAACTTGCGATAACAAATGATTCTGAACAGTTAGGTGTAGGTCTACCACAACTAGATGAGAATCTACTACAGATAGATTACATGGATGACCTAACATAGACATTTATGGACCAATGAGACATGTCTAGATTAATAACTCAAATGCCATAAATTTTAATCTGACATTTAGATCGCACTCAAATTTTTACAAGATTTTCTGGAGACTATTTTCCTTAGAATTTCCATGGAATTACTATTCCGACCATCGGATCTCTAGATTGTGAAAATCTCACATTGAGGCCTTGGTTTTGGTAGTTTTTGTAATTTTTCTTGTTAATTTCAGATTTTATGCTTCCTTCATTTGTAATCTCAAATTTTTATTTTTGTTTTCTAGTTGAGGTAGAGTTCATATCAGCAACCCTTTTCGCTTATTAAAATTCTTGTGCTCTTTCTGTATTTTATTGTCTTCAACTTCCGCCTATATCAGTCGATCATGAGTAAATTAAAAGGAAATGAAAGAATTAAATGGGAATTTATATGATTGTGTTAGTTGATAAAGTTGTGTTAGTGATAGGTTGTAAGGTTTTTATAGAGCAGAGTATGTGAATTATGCTTTTTGACTTGTTGGAAAAAACATGGTTTTATATTATGGAAGTGAATGAAAGACTTTCAAATTTTACGAGTGTGTGCGTGCGCGTGCGCATGTGTATGACATTTATGAAAAGATGTATAAGATGTAAATGGTTAAATGCCTAGATAAAGTTATGAAAGTATGGTGAAGGGTTATGAAGTGGTTAATTTATAATCGTCTAATTTGTAAGATTTTTAGTAATTGTGTTGGGTATAATTGAAAAATTGATTTAACTTGATGTAGAAAAGTAAAAGGAAAAGGTGGTAAATAGATTGGAACATATGGACAAGAAAAAAATAATTTTTCAATGTAACAAAATAGTAATAAAAAAGGATCGGGTTTGATTGAAAAAAGACTCAATAAAGATGAAATTATAAAAAAAATAATTTAAAACCATATTAACCAATACCAATTAAAAGTATAAGAACCAAATCTGATAGACAAATAAATCCACAGGGGATGAAATTGGGAAAAAAATTCTAATTTCTTAGATTATTCCAAATAAAATAATAATTAAAAAAATAAAGACCAAATTTTAAGGAAAAAAAATTTAAAGGATTACTTTGAAATTTTAAAAGGCTAGCATGAAAATCATGGATGAAATAGGGAAAAAAATAAAAACAAAAGAGACATCAAGTGCCAAACCAAAAATAACTAGACCACATGTGCCACCTAGTCGTGGAGGGGCTACCAAAACGCTTTGGGTGCTGCCCCGTAGTAGGCATTTAGCCAAAAACAATGCCACATGCATCGTCCACCACCCGCGACTACTATTCACATGTGTCCAACCCTTTTTTTTTAATTTCCTGAGATAGCCCCTGGATCCATGTTTATGAATTTTTGCTTTTAAGGGCGATGAAGTATGCTAAATAAAAATATAAAGACCTTATTGCTCTCGTTGAATTCTGAAATGACTTTTTGATAAATTACCCCCAATGCAAAGCTTAATGATTTGGGAGTAAATGGTAAAATTGTCATTTCACTACTGTAATTTATATTAAATACACTTATAATTCATAATGAAAACATGATTATTTATAGGTTTTTTTAATGACTAAAATTACTAACTGGAAGAGTAGTTTTGATTATAGATTCTATAATAACCAAATTGTTATTATTACATATGGATAAGATAAGTATATTTTAAGAATACTTTTATGTGGTAGACATGTTTGGTTGTTGTTTTTAAGGTATTTTTGCATTAGGCCCGAGTTTAATTATAATCAATGATAATGATTAAGGTTATAAATAGATTCTTACCAAAGTTGTAGTTGTAGCTAACGAGTGAATATCTAAAATTGTTAAATTTATTTATTAATCTAGGTTACTTTCAAAATAAAATAAATAATTAATGACTAATTGGATGTATAATGCTAACAAATTTTAATGATCATGCCTTTTCAAAATTTTATAATTGTGGTTAGTGGTTAGGCTATGGCTATACCTTAAACTACAATAACCCTAACCATCGCCATCATTGCAATATACTTAAAGACATAATTTAGTCTGTAAATAAATTTGTTTTAAGATTTAAATGTCGAGACATGTTATAAAAAGTAATTATTGTGAATAAATTAATTTGAATATGTATGATTTATGCAAAAAACTATATTTGATATTAAAAAAGATCAGACATTCATTATGAATTCACTTGGTGAATATCTGATTTTATCTTTGGTGGCAGGCTTGGGTTTAAAGGTAGGAAGGTGTTTTTAATGGGACCTATTAGTAATTACATTAAAGAAGGGGGTTAATTAATATTTTTTACATTTTTATCTACAATGTAATTACTAAATAACTCTTGGAAAAAAAATAGTTCTTAGTTTCAAGGGCTTTTCATCATTTTTTGTACAACTCAAATACTTAAATGCTTCTTTAAAAATAAGCTTCCTTAACTATGGATGTAAGGGAAGTTAACATATTTTGCTTTATATTTTTTTAAATTCTCACTGTTATTTTTTCACTTTTTTTTTGTTTGGTTATTCCAAGAGTATGTTGATATTTTTTTTTATTGAACTTTGGTTTTTTTTTACTAGGTCCTTCTTTAGAAATTCTTTTTTTTTATCCTAATCTCATATCGCAGATTGTGGGTTCATCAAGTTACTCTAAATTGACTCGGGTTTTTTTCCTCGGCGTTATATTTTTTGAATTTTATTTTGTTTTTATCTTTGATATTAGGTTATTAGGTCTTGAACTTTATACTTTTTTTTTTGGTTCTTTTGGTCTCATATCCTAGGTCATGTTTTAGTTAATTTATCTTGGGTTGTCTTGGATTATCATCACTTGAATATCTATTTTTAATGTTGGAAAAATTTTGACCCGATCGGCAGCATAGCACGGGTCACCTATGTAGTAATTACATAAATAGTCAAGGAATTGCCTTTGTAAGTTATTATATAAGAGGACAAGGGAATTATATTACCATAATAAGGATTGAATTGTACATCATAGCAAATCTAGAGACTACTTTAACACATTAATAAAGGGAAAAGTATCCCAAGTATCCTATGCTCTACTCCGTTTTATGCTCTCTCTTTTCTAATTATTTTGAAAATTATAAAAAAAAAATCCTAAACTTTAAAAGTTTATAACATTTTACATAGCAAATAAAAAAATTAAATTATTTACAAGATTATTATTATATTTAATTTAATGATTAAAAAACTCATATTGCTTTAAAATAACAAAATTACCATTAAAAAAAAATCTCCTTCAATATGACAAACATAAAACCCTAATCACCAACTTAAATTCAGTCGTATCATTTGTACCAATAAGCCTAGCTATTTTTTTTTCCTTGTATCCTTTAAACAATCTTAGATATGGGATAGCTCTCTAGGATAAATTTTCTTCCCAGCAGTATTCTTGAGGTCAGTTCATATCAGTACATGCATGATAGGAAGGAACCCACAAAGCCAAGCGCAGTAACTTGGGATAACTCTCCAGGTTCCTCAAAGCAATCGAATCGATTTTCCCAGCAGTGTCTTCAACATTAATTGAAGCCCCTTCAGTGAGTCAAGTGAGCCAACACGATAACATTCATCAAACAGTGAGTCAAGTGAACCACCACGATAACATTCATCAAAATTAGTCATTCTACCTTGTCAATAATACACAAAGGTCTAATTCATTTCCAGAATCAAAACCTGTGTCATCAGAAAAAAAAAAAAACTGAAGCTACGCAAAATAAAGAAAGAAAATTATTGGGTAGAATCGTGGAATACAGATCTACTCTTATCTTCACTAGAAAAACCATCAGAAACAAAATCTCTTGCAAAATCTTTGAGTCGCTGAGAACATGGACTAGGCTGCCTCACTTGTAGTTGTAAGCCAACTACTCCAATTGCTTTCATCCTCGTTGTTGATCTTGACTATGCAAAAGTGTTTGATAAAAAGCCTAAATAACACTACGGGTTATTTAAGGATTCTTTGAAGGAGTTCAACCCATGACATCCTCGCCGGTGTAAATAACACTACGGGTATGCTAGATGACAAAAAAAAAAAAAACCTTGCCAGGGTACTATTCATACCTTATAGGTTAAATGGACAAGTAAAACCTCTCTGTCTTCTCAAAGTACAATGATTTCTTCGGATTATTCAATTCAATTTTAGTGAGAGTTATCAAAGAAGACAAAGTGGTATTTGACAAAAGACAATGTTGATAAAAATTAATTACTATATGATTTATAAAAATAATTTTTTAAATAATTTTTTTACGGTTAATACTTGATTTTGAAGGCATCTAATGTTATCATAAAATTAAATAAAAATAATTTATAAAAGTAACAAATTTATCAAATTCATTGAAGTTCATGATCCAAGTCACAGGATGACTGGGGTTGATTCAATCTGACATCGTCTCAATATAATAAAAAATTGTCATCTTTAAGTTTTTTTAAAAGTTATGTTATATTTTTACTAGTAATCCAAGTTGTCTTTAGACCCATTAAACTGAATAATTCATTTTAGATTAGCTCCCACACGATTTAATTTGAAACTCGAATAAGCAAAGAGCTAGATTGGTAGGTTTCAAGATGGAACTGTTTGATTGAATTTAATGTTACTGCAAAAATCTTTATATTTAACATTTTTTTAAATTTAAAATAAAAATAGTTTGACCCGTAATGAAGCGCATGAAAACATCCTGTTCATATCCAACAAATGTGTTTAACTTAATATTTTATTCTCTATTCTATAAACACAGTAGTTTATCAATACAATAGTTTATCTCTTAATTTAAATTATTGGTTTAGCCACCATTCTCCATTCAATCTTTTCCATTAATTAGTTTATCAAATGACGGTGAATTTTTCACGATCTTTTTATTTACTGCTTGTCTAAACATGACATGGTCGTTAATCTGACAATGAACAATCTCATTAGGTTTAATGGATACAAGACAATGCCTAGACAATGCCTGCCCTGCGCTTTGTTATTTTTTTTTTTCGTGAACCTTCGAAGCACAAGATTGCGAAGATAGATTGCATTCTCGTCGCGAGTAGAGATGAGGATTCCTAACAAATGATTCTTTTAAAAATAGATTTCACGTGTGAATCTTTAAGTTTTCTTTTATCATAGTTAAAAAAAAAATGGTTGGGACTCGTGTGTCGCAATAGTATCTGTAATTTATTTGAATTTTTATCCTAAAGATCCTTTTTTTTTTTTTTTCATTTTCCCTTCTTCTTTCCTCATTTATCTCTCCCTCCCCACAGCTACCGCCCGTCCCCTCTCACCGCCCTATGGATATCTCTCTCCCTACCGTCAAAAACAATCATAACAACACTACATTATCCATCTCTCTCGCTCTTTAGCTCTACTCACGGCATCAATCTCTCTCTCTTTTTCTTTCTCTACCCACAACATGTCCTTATTTTTCTAGCCAAAACAACCATTATCGGTCTCCCTTACCACTCACATTCCATATCTAGAGGTATATTGAACATTTCCCGTCAATTAATTTGATGTAATTTATATTTAATTAATGTTAATTTTATTTTATTGAATGTTAGGGTTTTGAATTAGGAATTAGGTTAATTACATATAATTAGGTTATTTTGTTACTAATCAATTATTTTAGGTTGTTGATTGTGAATGAACAAAATTATGTGTTTAAATATTTAGTGTTGATATAAGTTAAATTATCGATTAGATTAATTAGATATATTTTAAGTTGATAGTTAGGTTATTTTGTTAATAATTGATGCACTTTGATTAACACCAAAATATTAATAAATTAAAATTATGTTTTGTTGTACTGTTTGACATAATGTCTAATATTTTAAGAATATTATGCTTCCATGATGGTATTATTGTCAATACCGATAATGATATCACTTATAACAGTGGAAACCATGAATTCCTAATTGTTACATCAGACATGTCCCTTAACGAATTATTAAGAATATTATGTGATCGACTTGGCTATAATATATTTGAAATAGAAGTTAAAATTACTTTGAGGATGTTGCAAACCAGGGTTAATCAAGCTCGTTATATCGGTGTGAAATAGAATATTATGTAGTGACGGGAGAATAAGTTCAATGTTTGGGTTTGTGAGGATTAATGAGATTAATTTGCTAGAGCTCTACTTGAATAGTAGACTTAGATGAGAAAACTCTTCTAGTATGGAGTTGATCTAGTTTCCAAGTAACTCTTAGAGAACCACACGGACATCATGAGCAGCTGGTCCATCTAAGTTAGGTGGTAATGCTAATAGACAAATATCAGTGTAGGAAATTGTTAATATGAAACCTTAGTTAGGTATGATATCTGCTCCATACTGCTATGAAGAATCCAAACCAAGTGATGATGAAGATGAACATCATATTGAGAAAAATAGGGATGATGAGGATGTTGAGTTTGTTAATCAATACATGACACCTTCTGTTCCTGAATTTGAGGTTATTAGTGTGGATGACCAATATGAATGCAACGATTAGGTTGATAGTCGTAGGCATTCAGGCTTATCAGTTGATGAATTAAAGGTTGGAAAAAGATTTAGAGATAAGCATGAATGTGTTAATACAGTAAAATAGTGGCATATAAAGAATTCTTTGAAGTACAAGGTCCATCATTCAACAAAGTCCTATGTTCAAAAACTAGTTTGTAGATGATATTTGTGTGGAGGTATTATCAAAGGTCTGATTCATGAGAAATTTCTAAAAATAAAAGGGTCACACACATATCAAAACCTTCTTGTTTTGCAACGTCATCGTTAGATTGACTCAGATCTAATTGCAGAGGTGGTGTTGATAATTATAAAGAGGGAGTTAAGTACGAGTGTTGCAATGATTCAGGGTACAGTGGAGAGGGATTATAAGCATGAAGTCTCTTATTGGAAGACGTGGATGGCCAAACAGAAAATAGTGAAGCGGTCATATGGTACACACGAAGAGTCATTTCAAAACCTACCTAAAACTCTACTAGCCATCAGAGATTCAAATCCGGGAACAATTGTCACTTAGGATCATAAAATGGTTGATGGAAATAAAGTAATATTTGGGAGAACATTTTGGGCATTTGGTGTTTCAATTGATGGGTTTCAATTGTAGATTATTAAATTTCAATGATTTTAACTGTTTTAGTACCTAAGTTGCTTGATTTTCAAGGCAGTGATCCGATAACACCTAGACAACATGCTTTGATGAAGTTGAATGAATGTGTTTGGTCGTATGTTATTGAGGCTAGTTTTTATAAGATCAGTCAGTTAAGTCATATAAATCTTAACCACACATTGATTACAATGTTGATTGAGCGATGAAGGCGCGAGATACACACCTTCCATTTATATGTTGGTAAGATGATATCCACCCTCTATGATGTGGTTATAGTGACCAGTCTTATGATAAATGGAACACGTGTGATAAGTGATGAAAGGTCAATTGATAGAGATACTTTATGTGTTCGACTATTAGGATGGGTGCCTCCAACCAGTGCTTATTTGGATTACTGCATCAATTTGACATGGTTAGACGTTAATTTTAAGACCCCTCGGCATGTATGATAGCATTCCAGTTGATTATGTATGCTTAGGCATACATATTACATATATTAGAGGTCTTATTTTGATTAGCACTACTGGAAATGCAGTACTGTTATACATTCTGACACTACTTGATGATTTTTGGGCCATTTTGAAGTATAGCTGAGGGCAGAGCCATGCTTGCATATCTATACTGACAACTATGTAAAGTAAGACTAAAAAAAAAGATAAATTATTGGATGTCTACTATTTTTCAAACATATGTATTTTAAATTATTTGATTAATTAATGCCATTTTAAATACTACCTTATAATTCTTATTGTTACTCAATTTTTCAAGTGTTAGAGATGGTGTATACCCGTTTTGAACCGAGTGTAGGAGTGTAGCTCATGTTTGCTAGAAAATTGACAAAAGCGGAGGAGAAAGAAATATTTTTTTCGATCCTTGTTTGAGCTATTTTCTGCTCTCTTTATCCTTCCCCTTTGCTGCCAAAATCATTAGGTTTTCTTAGATTAATCAGGAGTCTTTATAATGCTAAATTCGTTCCTTCTTTATCTAGTCTTTAAGGTTGGATAAATCCCTCAGAATTTGCACTAAAAAAAAAATTGGTTCTGCTGCTGTCGTAATTTTTTTATTCCAACTTAGGCTCTGATTCTAACTTGGTATTTGTACGATATCTGACCATCCTAGTTATGTTTTGTCACTCATAACATGTTGAAAAATTGACCTACACCTTTATTGGGTCCTAGGGATCATTGATCTTAAGGCAGACTCTCAGTCAGATTTGGATGCTCGGCATTGTCAGATCAGGAACCTTTTTGACCAACTAGATTACTGTCAGATTCTGTTCTTTAAAATGATTTTATCTTAATTAGAATCCTTCATCAAAGTTGTAGTCAGGGACACGTAGATGAATTTGAGCTTTTGAATTGCTTGATTTCAATATCAGAAGCTCAAGATATTACCGTTTGAATATCTAGTGTGAAAGTAGGGATTCCTGCCGCGAGAAGGATTTTTTTTACCAAGGACTGAATCGAAAAGTACTAAAATGAGTGATTGAATTGAAGAAGGATATTGAAAGCTGAAGAGGGGGGTTGGATCATCATAAATGACAGGATTTTTTACCACACTGAATAAGGAAAATAAGACTTTGCAGCATGCACCCTTACCTATCTGATTTCTTTCCTTTTTTCCTCTGCAAATTTCCTACTGGTTTCCATGTTTATCTTGCTGATTGGAGAGCTGCAGACCACGTTTTTATTGATTCATTTCAAAGGAAACAGCTGGTGCCTCATGGTCCCAGCTATGGAAGGAAACAACCTTTTGATCAATGGAAATTAAGTGCTGAAAATCAGAATAGGAATAAGAATATTTCAGTTTCCTTTTTGTGTTTTTTTACTGCACATCAGCAGGGATTTGCATCCTAGAATTAATGCATTGAATCTTTTCTAAATAGAGATATGTTAGACTATATATAAACCCCTCTAATAACCTAGCAAGGGGCAGAAAAGGAGAGCATAAAAGAAAAGAAAATCGGAGAGTAAGGGGCAAAAAAAACACAGCAAAGAGAGACAAAAAAACGCAAAAGAGGCAGAGTAAAAAAAAACACAATAAATAGAGGGAGTTTCTTTCTTGCATTCGGGTGTTATTGTGAGGAAAGAGGAGAGAAACAAGACAAGACGGAGAGGGAGATTTGCTGCTAAACCTTGACAGCAATGTTCGCTTGGTTTTCCATTTCATCTTCTGCAAAAAAAAAAAAACATTTAGACCTGCAGGTATAAGTCTTAACTTTCTCCTCCTTTGCTGCCTTTAAATCTGTTGTGTTGACGTTTTAAAAACCAGTTTTGTCTTTGCTCTGCACATTCGTTTTCAATTTTAGACTACAATAAACGCTTGCCTTTTGTTGTTCCTGACGTTTTAAAAACCTGTTTCTTTTCTTTTCTTTTCTTTTCTTTTCTTTAGTTGGTTCATAAGGAACCATGGGAGGGGGGCTGTTGTTTTTCATCATCAACTCCCTTTTTTGTTCTTTCTTTTTTCCTGCTTCTTGAGAGATTAACCGGCATGGTTTTGTTTTTCCTATATACATGAATAGAGCATGCTTTTTTTTTTCTTTCTTTCTTTCTTGCTGTCTGCGTGGGGGAGTTAAAGCAGGTTTTAGTTTTGTCAAAGAAAGGGGTTTATGGGTATGAACACTGTCACTAAAATGGGTTTATGGGGATGAACACTGTCACTAAATTCTGTTTTATTTCTCTCAGTTATGATTTTTTTTTTTAGTTGCTTTAAGCTTTCTTGTAAATTTTAGAATATATGTGACGATTGCTTACCTTTTATTGCGATTCTTGTATTTAATTGTGATGCTTGTGGTTTAAAAAAAAAATGTTTTCTTGTGTATTGCATATGGCCAATACCCTAACATGTTTTGAATGTTTTTTTTATATACAAAAAATATTGGAAGTTTTGAAAATGTGTTTTCGCATGGATTTCTTAAACACAACAAAAATTATTTTCTTGCATTTCTGGATTTTACAACATGTTTGTAAAACTCCAAAGGGTATTGGTCAATATTTCAAAAAATATAAAAATCTTATTTTGGGGGGAATTCATCTATTATTCACCGCTAATGTTTGGTAAAGAAATCCTCAAAGGACGAATATCCAAAATATTATTGGGAATAATTTGTTATTATTCACTGTTAATATTTGGATAAAGAAACCCGGAGTTGTAAATATCCAAAATAATTTTCTAGGAATAATAAATCCGCACACATCCTTGAAAGACGCCTTGATTATAATCAAGGACATTTCAATTTTTTTACTCCACAGTTTACGAGCCGTGAGAGTATAAAACACTAAGACAAAAAAAATAGGTTTTTAAAGCACCCTAGATTTCTAAATTTTTGTCCCTCCTCCTTGCGATTTACGAGTCGCAAACTCTTGAAATACCAAGGGAAAAATGAGCTTGTAAAGCACATGGAATCTTCTTGGATTTCTATCTTAATAAATTTAGTTAGAATCAAACCGAGAAAAACTGATGGGATTAGAAAACACCAACATCATAGCAATTATAAGACAAACCAAACACCAAGCAGCTTACCTTAGGTAGGGCGTACTAGGAGTGCTAACACCTTCCCTTTACGCAACCAGTCCCTTACCTTAGAATCTCTGAAAGACCAGTTAGGTTTTCTAGTGACCATAATACTAGGTGACGACTCTCTTTTACACAAAAAACAACAAAGACCCCAAAATCAATCAAAGATCGCCGCGCTCCGCCGCGAGGGTGCGACATGATGGCGACTCCACTGGGGATTTAGGACTAGGCTTGGTAATTTGTTTGTTTATGCTATATGTTATTGGTTTTTGTTTTCTTATATGAATGATACTTTGTTTAAAAGCTTTAGCATGCATCTTTATATTCTGTCATACATGGTATAGTCATGCATCACTTTATTATTATTATCCTTTTGAGGGCACACACATTTTACTTTAAGTTAAGTGGGGGACTAGCAGCTTACCTTATGACTTGAGTCAAGGTTTAAATTTGTGTAAACCTCAACTCTTTGCTGAGTGTTTAGACTGATAGTGATTGGTATATGTGTCATCCCACTATCTGCTGAACCCCCATATTGCCTTTACGAAGGCGATCACTGGGACAACAAGAGATTTTTTTTAGAGACTAAGTAGTAAACCTACCCTATGTCTCACGTAAAGGAATTAGAACCTATCTTTAGGTTGTATGCTCTATAATATCTTTTGCATCAAAACAAGTCTAACCCCAAGGCATCTTGAATTGCAGGAGTTGTGAATGAAATGGCCACCATTACTAAATCTTCCATCATAGAGTATAGAAAAAATTCTGAACTGTCACAATTGACTGAAGGAGACTGCCTTAGAAGCGATGCTAAGAAGATGTTACCAATCAAGAACCTGAATTGCATTATGAATGAGGTGAACAAGTTAATGACTCATTTTCAGAATGTGGATAAAGATGCATTTTTTTAGGAAATATGGACGTTTGGTGGAAATCGCAAGGGTAGAAGTTTTGTGCCCAGCTATGCGAGCCTTAGTTCATTTTTGGGATCCAGACTACCAGTGTTTCTCTTTTGGAAGCTTAGACATATGTCCCACTATGGAGGAATATGGGATGTTGACTGAGTTTCCAAACAATCTGTATCGAATTTATTTGCCTTTAAGATCTGACAAGATCATCCCCGAACTGTCAAAACTGCTCAGAATCTCTAACTTGGAAACGTTTTTGGAAAAGAATGCTACCGGTTTGAATTGGAGGATGCTAGAAATTGAACTAGAAAAGAAGTCAGGATTAGAAAAAGATAGATTGATTGCCTTGGGCATATTTGGCCTTGTGTTGTTCCCAAGTCAGACGGGTGTAGTGAGTTTGGAGGCCGCTGCTGCTTATGTAGAGTATGAGAATACACAAATCTATCCAGTGGCTGCTATTTTAGCTGAAACCATCTTGACGCTTAATCATTGTGAAAGGACCGGAAAAGGAGCAATGAGATGCTGCACGCAGTTGTTGTATATCTGGATGGTTAGCCATATCAAAACAAAAAAACTTGTCTTCAATAATTTTTGGTGGTTCACCCAAAGACCCCTGAAGTTGGTAGAAGAAGAAGAATGGGGAGATCTAGACAACCAAGGTTTGGTTGACAAATTAGAAGGTTTGCTTAATAGTGATTTCAAGTGGAGAGCCCCATGGATAACGACAATGAAAGTCCTAATGAGTTTGTGGACAGAGACGTTGGGTGTCATTGGTGGGGATTACATGCTATGTGAGTTATACTCCGGCCCTGGTCATAAGGCAACTTGGAGGCATGCAGTTTGTTCCAAGGACTATGAGAATTGCTCAGTTCTTTGGTTTGTTCAAAGATCCCATTGCACAAGAAGTTTTGGAGATCATCAAACAAGATTATAAGCATCTGGTTTTGGTTGAGATATAAGGTTTAAAGGATCCAAGTGCAAGTGAAAGATATGCAAGATGGAGAGACTTATCAGCTTCAGCCATGCTTTGTGTAGGAGTCAAATCTCCCCAAACTATAGAAGAGCTTATTAAGAGGAAAAGGGTCAATAATAAAGAGGAGTTGAGAAGACAAGTGGAAAAACTTCGGACAGAGTTGAGCAAAAGCAGAAAAGACAAGGCAACATTGAAAGAAATGATGCTAAAAGAAGATAAAAGGAGAGCCTTTCTAGATGAGCAAATACAATCTAGAGATGCGTGAATAACAAAGCTTGAGTTAAAGCTGGGCGAAGAGAAGATTGCTAGGGAAAGAAGTGAGAAGGAGCTAAGAGGGATGGGTTTGGATTGGATGCAAAGTTGCTCTGAACTTGAAGTAATGGAGATTGACTTTAACGATTGCTAAGGAAGCGCAGAATATTTCCAAGAAAAATTTGCACAAGTCCAGTTCGAACTGATGGATAGGATTGGGAAGTATGAGGATTTGAACAAGAAATATATAGAGTTGGAAAGCCGTTCAATGGGGATTGCAAAAGAAAAAAGTAAAAGGAAAGGTTTTGAGGCTGTTGAAACAGAATTAGCGGTTAAGAAGAATGAGATAAAAGTTATGAGGATAAAACTTGACAAGGAACGTGAAAAGATGAAGTATTTGGACAAGAAGATAGCAGCAATGGAAAAACATAAGGATCAAATCAACGTCAACAACACTGCTTTGAACAGAACTAATATGTTGCTCTTAGAAAAGATGACCAAGACAGATGAGCAAATGGACGAAGCTGCTGCATATGCTCGAATTATTAGAATCAATGCGCAGAATGTGGAAGGGGACATCATTCGCTATCGTCGAAGCCTAGCTGAAACCGATGCCTTTCTAGGGAAGATTGAGAACCGTGGCTTTGCCTTTTTACCTTTGGCTAGAGAGTTTGTGGAGGAAAGGGATTAATATGTTGTATTTCCTTTTTATGTAATAAACTTATCAAGCATTAATGAAAAGGGCGTTGACCCATCTTCTTATGCAAAATCTGTCTCTTGGTGAATATGATTCAAGCAAACAACTTGAAAGGCAGTACTCCTAGCAATGTGACAAGAGAACCTATGTTAATAAGGTAGTGGCTATTATTCGTTCACAAGAAGGCTGCATCCATACCTAATATACAAAGCATTCTCATCAAAATCATGCATTTTCTCATACATCTATACACGCATCTGCAGACTAAGAAACATAGGTCCCCCTTCTAGAATCCACAACACTCGACAAAGAAAAAGGATGGAAAATGAAGAAATGTCACAACCAGAATCTTAGTATCAAAGAGAGCTTGAAGGAGTTCGGAATGATGTGGCGCACTTGACCAGTTTGCTCGAGCAAATGTTGAGAGCCAAAGATGGAGAGGGAACGTCTACTCAACCTGATAAAGCACCACCAACAGCTCAAATCCCTGTCGCACCTATAAACATGGGGGCAAATACACCACATAAGCAGCATCCTAATCCCACTCGGCCCATCCAAATCCCTATTACAATGGATTTAACAAATGAGGATCCACAGGACGTCAGATTCTCTGATCATGTAGGATATGATAAATGGACTGCGCTAGAAGAGAGGCTAAGGACATTGTTGAGATGCATTGTCTAGATTGGGTAATGCGATAGTTTGGACTATCTTAGCATATACCAGATTATGTTGATATAAGAGACGAGTTGCATATTATTAGTTCCCAGGGTAAGCACGAGGGAAATTGGTTGGTAATTTATGCATCTTACCTAGATCTTTGGGATGCTAGAAAAGATCATGTTTTTGAGGAGTGGCATCCAACGATTGATATATATATACATACATGAGATGATATATGTTTATTACACGTCGTTTCATTACACTTACCTGGTCATGTTTCCCGAGATGTCCACGTAATTCAATGCAATTTTCCCCCTAATATCAAAGACAAAATTGATTGGTATGCAATATTGTTTTACATTCAATATTTATTAAATATCATATTAATTTTATTGTGGATGATGACTGCTAATTGGTTTTTAATGTATGTATATAGATTAATTACTTGGCATGGGAAGCTCAGAAAGTAACAATGATTATCCGTGAAGATGTCGATGAGATGTGACATATTGTGGCAAACATTACGCTTAATTTATATCATGGTGGACTTCAATAGGTTGGAGAGGTTGACCTTCTTGAACTAGAATTAGCGGAAGATGAGATTGTTTATCATGAGAGTGTTGGGGATGTTCGTTCGTCTATGAGCAACTTAGGCTCACCCACAAGCTAGGATGATATTAGTCCTTGTCATGCCTACATGGATATTATAGACTTGTACTCGAGTGGACGAGTTGAGGTAATGCTTCAAACCTGTACACTAATGCTCCAAGCCTGTCCATAAGTGCTTCATGCCTGTTTACGAGCGCGGATGATTATTAGATATAGTTACATATTATTGTATATTATAAAAAATTATAAATAAATATGAAGTTTGTTTAATTTTAATAAAATATTATGTTATATTATTCGCAGAGACTGATAGTATCTGCTACTAACATATCACATATGCCAATTACAACTCCCTCGAAAATATTAGATCTGTAAATATTTTTCTACCTGTGTTATTAAAATAAAAAAAAAAAAACTTGGATAACTTACCAAAATACTCGCTACTCAACACTTGCCACGCTTTAATGGGCTTATCAGACTTTAGAATTCTCAAATCAAAAGGGAAATTGAATGGAACCCCTTTCTCGGCTAGTC
>Ga0325411_1002403_pt1 | contig 21173 bp, 23 predicted proteins | sample PopdelMetagenome_13_FD_206181 | JGI IMG/M metagenome (GOLD analysis project Ga0325411, IMG submission 206181) | Populus deltoides microbial communities from Bellville, Georgia, United States - Xylem-PdIQD-R4 | ecosystem: Host-associated > Plants > Phyllosphere > Stem > Wood/Secondary xylem...
AGAGAGGAAATTTAGATAAAGAAAAGAATAATAACTCCGAGAAAGTAGATTTAAAGCCGATTCTTCATGCTGCCATCGAAGGACAACACTTTGGTATTGTTCTTAATCTTATTCCCTCTCATATGAATTTCTCAAGACATCTATAGACACTCCGACTGCACACACATTCATCCCTAAACATCTAAGATTAGATACAACATAAATTTATAATTGATTAGAAACAAATCAAATGATATTATACTTTCAATGCAGAAACTGCTCTGACGTTGCTGAAACGGGATCCATCACTTGATGGTATGACGGACGAACAGGGCAGGACCTGTCTTCATCTCCTTGCTGAGATGCCTAGTGCTTTCAAGAGTGGACGTGCAATGCTCAAATATTCCATTAGGAACCTGATATACTGTTGTATGTTTGATGCAACATTTTCTTTTTCATTCATTTATTTTATTTGATAAGCATTAATAAGCTAAACCCAGCTCGAGCATCTGCTCTCAAGGAAAGCTGTTTAACCGATTAATTAAACACGATTTTCGGGTTTTAATTGTTTTTCGGGAGCCATGTAAAACTGTATTGCTTTAAATCCTACAAGGTTTGATTAGACTTAAGTTGAGAGTTTTTTGCAGGCCTTTCCGCATCAAATGGTGATGACGACCAGAGCAAGAGTAAAAAAGGTACTGAAAATTGAAACTATTTTGCTATCTTGGACAGGGCTAAATCATCAAGTAATTCAACTATTATATTGATAATAATATTGCACTGACCGATGCTCCCTGGGTCTTGTGGTTTTAAACTCAAGCAACCAGGGTTCAAAGCATTGTTACACATTGTATGTCTTTAAATCCCAGAAGGTTTGATTTGACCCAAGTTGTGAGATTTTTGCAGGCCATTCCGCCGCAAATGGTGACCAGAGCAAGAGTAAAAAAGGTACTGAAAATTGAAACTATTTTGCTATCTTGGACAGGGCTAAATCATCAAGTAATTCAACTATTAAATTGATAGTAATATTGCTATGCTGCCTGGGTCTTGTGGTTTTAAACACAAGCAACCAGGGTTTAAGGCTTTAGAAACAATAACGATACTGCTCATGCAACAAAATCCTCCTTGGTAAGTGTCAAAAGTAATTCGTGGAAGGACGAAATTTCCTGCTGTCAACAATAACGATGCTTTTAGAAGCATGTTAGATTATATTTGAATAATATCCTAATTATCGTACGTGTGCAGCGTCACGGCGATTGTCCACCCTCAAGGAAAAATGTAATATGGTTTATCTAGCACATATGTTAGAGACAAGGAAATCTTGTCTCCTATCAGTAAAATATGGACTAGGAGTCGCCACCTAGTATTCTGGTCACTAGGAACCCTAACTGATCTCAGAGATTGAGTACGAAGACTGGTTATGTAAATGGAAGGTATTAGCACCTCAACTACGCCTTACCTAAGGTAGGCTGCATTGTTTTAATGTCTGATAAAATCTAAGGTCTTGTTGTATTTTCTAATTGTTTGGTCTGTCTAATATTCAAGAAAAGCCCTTCTTATTAAGGAGGTTCTTATCTTAATGGGGTAGAACCTAACCGTTCTAACATCCAAAAAAAAGAATTTAATATCTGGAATACGTATTACGTGTAATGTCGTACCTCGGATACTAAAAGACAAACAAAATAATTTTTTTTTTTTGCAATTTTGGCCAATGTTCTCTTGACTTTAATAAACTGGTTATTAAAGTCAAAATGCATGCTAAAACATTGTTTTTTTGGTGTATGAAAAACATAATATGATTTTTAGCTTTGAGACACTTGGTCGTATGCACAAAAACATTTTTCTTTTTGTAAAATGTTTTGTATTTATAGGAAAACAGGGGAAGAGAAATGGTTGGGGCGGCCACTGAGCTGCCGCCCCAATGATTGCCCGAGGAAGCACGTCTCCTCTGTTTCTCCAACATGTGAGAGGCCACAGGTCAGCTTAGCACATGGGTGTCCTTGGTCGGCGTCTTTTTGAGCTAAAAGGGGAAGAAAAGGGCGGTGAAAACAGGGGAACAAAGCTCCCTTCCCCTGTTTTCTGCATGTCCAAGGGAAGAAGAAGACGTACGGTGTCGTTCAAAACGACACCGTTTTGGGTCTCTTTTTTTTTTAACAGTGTATGAAACGGCGCCGTTTCATTTAAATGAAAACGACTCCAAACTTATGTGAAAGTACAAATCAATCCTCAATTTGTGATTTTTTCAATCGAGTCCTCAATTGCAATTTTGATTTTAAAAATCAAATCAATTGCATCCCTGCCAAAATTCAATCGCCGGCCTTGAAGTTGGCCGCCTTTCCAAATAAGTCCTTGGTCTTGAATTTATGCAATTTAACCCTCAATTGAGCAATAAACTTCTAATTTCTTCAATTTGGCCCCTGATTCGGTTTACTTACAGCCCCTCCATTTACGCGCATTTTACATTTTGGTCCTTGCTTTCAGATTTCTTCAATTAAGTCTCTAATTGGCCATCAAACTTCAACATTTATGAAATTAAGCCCCTGATTTGACCAAATTAACTCTCAAAAATTATAATTTGACCACAGAACTTTAATTTCTTCCAATTAAAGCCAAATTAACTCCAAAATCAATTTTTCTTGCAGTCAAAACCTCCATAAATTCAATTAAACCTTCAATAACATTTAATTGAGTCCATAAACATCTGATTTTGAACTTTTCTTCCTCAAATTGAATTTTCTTTGTCAACAGGGCTATCATCAGTCAATAAAATACTATCAAATTTTAATTTTTGTATTTTTAAACCTCCTCGACCAATTTTTGACCTTTTTTTTAGCGTTTTGACATCCTTTTTCACTGTCATATTTTTTCATAATATTTTTTGATTTTTTTGTATTTTATTTTTTTAAGAGAGAAAAAATGTGAATTGGGGTGTCGCACCCTCGCGGCGGAGCGGCGATCCTCGATCGATTTCGGGGTCTTTTGTTTTGTTTATGTGTAAGGAAGTCGCCACCTAGTATTTTGGTCACTAAGAACCCTAACTGGTCTTTCAGAGATTCTAAGGTAAGGACTGATTGCATAAAGGGAAGGTATTAGTACCCCTAGTACGCCCTACCTAAGGTAAGCTGCTTGGTGTTTGGTTTGCCTTATAATTGCTATGGTGTTGATGTTCTTTTAAATAGGTTTTTTAGGAAAGGTTTGCTATGATGAATGGATTTGGGTTTGAAGTCTGAAAGCAATAATCCTTGGCCAATATTGATCATACCTTTAGATATGTCTACAAAGTACCAAGGAGAACCAATGCAGATCTCTTGAAATCTGTGTTTGATTCAAATTAAATTTACTAAGATAGAAATCCAAGGAGATTCCATATGCTTTAAAAGCTTATTTTTCCCTTAGTATTTCATACTCTCACGGCTCGTAAACCGTGGAGTCAAAAATTGAAATATCCTAAATTATAATCAAGGCTTATTTCAAGGATATGTGATGACTTGTTATTCCTAGAAAATTATTTTGGATATTTACCACTTAGGGTTTCTTTATCCAATTATTAACAGTGAATAATAACAAATTATTCCCAATAATATTTTGGATATTCATCCCTTAAGGATTTCTTTATCCAAACATTAGCGATGAATAATGGATGAATTCCCCCAAAATAAGATTTTTTTTGTATTTTTTTGGAATATTGGCCAATACCTTTTAGAGTTTTACAAACATGTTATAAAATCCAGAAATGCAAGAAAATAATTTTTGTTGTGTTTAAGAAATCCATGCGAAAACACATTTTCAAAACTTTCAATATTTAAAAAAACATTTAAAACAAGTTAGTGTATTGGCCGTAAGCAACACAAAAAAATATTTTTTTATATATATATTTTCTTTGTCAAAAACACAAACATCACATTTAATCATAATTAAAATCAACAAAAAAAAACATATTAGTCAAATTCTTAAGGCTTTAATAAATCAGTTATTAAATCTCAAAAAATATATAAAAACATGTTCTTACATTTTCACGGGAAATACAACATGATTTTATTTGTCCTTCAGATACTTGACTATATACAAATTAAAACATTAAATTCATTTTGTCTTTCTTTGATTTTTATAATTCAATAACATACATAAAAATACAAACACACACATCTCTTTTTATTATTATTATTTTTTTCCCACATTTACATGTTACAAATCACACAAATTCAAAATAAATCAAACAAACATTACACAATTCAAATATTACAGAATAGCCCTTAAAAATCCAGTAAACTACTGGGAAGGCTTCTGGACCACAAAAATAGTGGCGGCGCGTCTCCTCCATGCGCCACTACCACTAGCGGCGCGTGGATTCACGCGCTGCCGCAAGAACCTGGAAACAGTGGGATCTGGCTCAACGTCACCTGCAAAAGAAGGAAAACACAGGCAGTCGATTTTATTTGGGTATTTTTTTAGATCTATTTAAAGCATTCTGTTCTCCTTTCCTCCCGGTTTGTTTTACTTTCTGCCGGTGAAGCGACTCTTGAGATGGGAGTGGCTGTTCGGTCGACGGGTTCTGTGTGGTCTGCCGTGTTTGGGCCGCCGTGGGAGGCGATGAGCCAGGTTTGCTGCTGGCCGATTTCTGTGAAGGAGAAGAAGATCTGTTGAAATGGGGGGAGCTTTGCTGGTTTTTGTGAAGGCCGAATGGGTCGGTGCCTGTGAGGGGGAGAGGGAGATCATGGCTGCGGGGCTGTGGTGGCTCAAGAGAAGATGGGTTGCCGGGTCTGTCGGGTTATCGGGGACATCGCTGCTAAGAGGAGCCGAAAGAAAAGATCGGGGGAAGAGAGGCAGGTGAGGGGCTGTGGGTTTGTTTGACCGGCTGAGAGAGGAGAGGGACGATGGTGGAACGACTGTTTGAGAGTGAAATGGGAGACGGGAACATCTAAGTCTGTTTGAGAGAGATGAGGGAAGAGACAGGGCTCTGTAGAAGAAGAAGAGAGGATGAGCGGCTGCCTTTTGCTGGCTGGGAGAGGGGGAAAGGGAGGCGGTGTTCGGCGGCTCTCTGGCTTTTGGCCAAAAGAGAGGGGATTGGCTGGAGGCTTGGGAAGGAAAAAAAATATATCAAAGGGGAGGGGGCGCCGGATTGTTTTTATTTTTAAAAGATCAGTAGGGGCTACGGCTAGGGTTAGGGTTTTTATGTGTTTCCCCCAATTTTTGTTTGTCTCTCTGGCCCCTGTAAATTTTTCTCCTCCTTTTGTATATGGCTGGAGGTTTACTTATATAGAAAATCTCTACACGTGTTATTTATGGAAATATTAAAATAATTATTGCAGAGTTGTCTTCTATAACCAGTACCAACAAATCCTATATATATGGTATTTTATATTGCATTGATTACTTTCCATAACCAGCACGAATCAAATCATATATCTATGGTATTTTATATTGCAGTAATTATATATGATTCAATAATTATCTCCTTGACATATTGCTTCCTTAATATTAGCCCTGATGTTTTATGTTATCGCCACATGTAAACCCTTATTATTTTTATTTTTTATTTTTTTTATTTTTGAAAAATTTATCAAAACGTGGGTCAAAAATTAGGTAGCAACATGGGGAATAACCCAAAAATGGGTAATGACACTAATAATTATAGGATTGACTTGAGATTCAATCTAAGATGCTTCATATCTAGAGATATCCTCCCTATTTAGAGATTAAATATGATTCTATTTCTTATTTAGGTATAGGTTTCAATTATTTCAGACTAGTTCCTAAGATTTCTGGGCGTGTTCGTTCCAGTTTTAGCATTGGTCTATGCATATTCTACCTCTTTAACATTGTTTCAGCTTTGGGTTTCTTTGAGGTCTTCTTGTTTATACATGCTCTTAACCTAAGCTTTTCACTGGTTTAAAATGATTCCCAAGATTTTCATACTTCTTTTTTTTTTCTAGTTTGAGACTTGGTTATTTTACTGATTCTATATTTCTACAGTACTTTTTTGGCTTTGAAGTTATATTTTATTAAATAGATTCCTAAGTCTTTGATTTTTTTACTTAGATTTTCTTGGCTTTGCCAGTTAATAAACCATTGTTTTCGTGTGGCTCCTTCTATGCCATTTGTGGTTCTTGTATCGCAATGCCCATGGCCACAACCCTTATTTTCTTTCATAGCATGTTTTCTTTCAACACATTCGATTGGTGGGTGGTGCCACATGCTACTCTTAAGAGAAGGATGTTTTTCATTTCTGAATAATGAGCACGGTAACACTTTACTTTTATTTTTCAATAAATTATATTTTACATTCAGGATCAACATAAAATTTTAATTTTAATGAAAAGATAAAAATATCCTACCATTTACCCCAACAACCCAGATAACAAATCAGCCCATTAGAGTGCACGAACTTTAATTATTTACTTTCCCTCTCCACGACTTATTCTCCCCTTCTCACAAACACAAATTGAACACAAATCTACCCTTTGTAATTCATTTGTCTCTCTTCTCTTTTGGAAGTCATAAAAAATCAGGTTTGAGATTCAACCTTAACAATATTTTTTACAAATCAAGATATCAAAATTCATACTAAGTTCATTTTTTTGTTAATATCGATAGTACGTTGAATCCTAAACTAAACCTCTATTTAGAATTTTCCAAAAGAAACCCTATTTTTGTACAATGATCCCGTCAACCCCAAACCATAAAAATCCTAATTTGTTTTTGTTAAATCATCAATATTTAGAATATCTAAGACCTTTTGGCATCTATAAATGAATTACTATTGTTTTTTTTTCCTTTCAAAATCCTGAAAATATGAGTTATTGTTCATATAAACCTTATTTTTTTATAATGTAGTTAACTTTATTTAATCGTTGTTTAACCTTTATCTAATATTTAATTAATTATTGCAGGAGGCAAAATGCCAAATTTTCAAAACCCTAAAAAAATTTCGTAGTACTATTCACAAGAACCTTAACCTTAATTTTTTTCAATTTGCAGTTAACTTTATTTAAGCTTTGTTTGATCTTTATCTAATATTTAATTAATTTTTTGTAGGATACAAAGAGCTAAATTTCAAAGTGCACCTTGACAATGTGTTCCGCAAAGAAATTCAATATGGCGCTAACTATATATCATATATAGACATATTTTTCATCTGCGAGGAAGTTGTCATTGATAAATCGAAGGAATATGAAATTCAAGATAGAGAAGGCAATAAAGGTAAAGATAATGGATCGAAGGAATTTCAAATTCGAGATGGAAAAGGCAATAAAGTTTTTGATGAAGCTTCCACATTGAAGATGTTGTCTTTGCATGAACGTGAAAATGAAAATGCAAATAAAATTGACTTGTTCGTTGACACAGCTCCAAAATGTAGACCTCAATACTACTCAAGTGAACCTCACGAAGGTATGTATTTAAGGATTAAGTATTTTCTTACTTATAATGATGATGCTAATAGTAGCAATAGAGTACTTCTATTAGTTAGTGTATATGCAATGAGTAAGATGATGATGATATTGGTAGTGTTGGTGTCAAAGAACATCTTAGTAATGTTGGTTTGAATTTGTGAATGAAGATGAGGATGAATGGAATGACAATATTAATAGTAATTTTATAATGGCAAAAACATTAAATGATACCAGAGTCATAAATCTAACAATAATGAGGATGAAACTTGTATGGGCAAGAAAATAATGTAGATCCAACCTTTTGAGTTTTAATATAAAAGATTTAGGCTTTTGGTTGATGGGTCCTTGATTTTTAATAATGTAAAATATTCATTAATGTTTATCATTTTAGGGATATGTTGAGGGAATATGAAGTTAAGTATGGTTATAAATTTAAAAGAACTATTAAACAAAAAAATAAAGTGGGTGCATTTTGTTTAGGCATTGGCTACTTTAGTACCAAGGTTTGTACTTTTTGCAAGATAATAGATAGATACTTAAATGGATTTACATGGAAACAAAACCTTGAGGGAGCCCAATTTTAAGTTTGTAATATGTTTTTGCATGTAAAGCGGTGTATGAGATTGCGGTTGAATCATGTTTCTGAAAAATTTAATTTTTTTTTGCTTTATATTAATTTTTTTTATGTTTTTGAATTTTTTTGATATATTAATATTAAAAATAAATTTTAAAAAATAAAAAATATATATTATTTTAATATATTTCAAAACGAAAAGCACTTTGAAAAATATCCTCTACTACACTCTCATCAAACACTAAACCCATAAGTAATAGTCGTGACCCTGAGTGGTCAAAGCATGAATGAACTTAATTTTAGCGTGTAGAAGAGAATATTAAGCTTGAGTTTATAGTAACTCATCGTTCATTCTTCTCATATGATGTTTAGGAAGAACCATGCTTCTATTATTATATTTTTTTATGAAAATAAGTTGAGAATAATAGGAGATTTAATCAATTAAATAGCCCATCATTTTCTATTTATATATCTAGGGTAATATACAATAGTTAATATAGATATTACAATACAAGCTTCAATATATACATATGGTAAATATTATTATTATTATTATTGTTATTATTATATACACCCTATAAATTAGCATTTCTTATAATACACACCTTTAAGCTGAGGATGGAGTCTCAAACCGAAGCTTAAACTGAAGATGAGCAAAGAATGCAATGAGAAGTGGCTTGGTAATAACATCTGCAAGTTGATCCTTGGATGAAATAAGGCGAAATTGAATTTCTTTATTTGTTACTTGATCACATATAAAGTGATAATAAACCTCCATATGTTTAGTGTAAGCATGGAATATGGGATTTGTAGACAAGTAAGTGGCACTCAAATTATTACACCAAATGGTAGACATAAAAGTAGGGGTAATTTGCAAATCTATCAATAAATACTTAAGTCATAAGACTTTGGAAGTCTCGTCAACTAAAGCCTTATACTCAACCTCAGTAAAAGATAGAGCAATCGTTCATTGTTTGCCTGATTTCCAAGAAATAGGTGTATTGTTGAAATACATAAGATAAGCGTTCATAGATTTATAGTCATTAACACTACTACCCCAATTAGCATTTGTAAAACCATAAAGAGAAAATGATGAGCCACAAGTAATATACAAACCACAAGAAATCATACCCTTCAGATAAAGAAAAATGCATTTAACGACAACCCAATGTGCATCAGTCGGAGCATGTATAAACTTACCTTGTTCACAGAAAATAGATATTTGGTCCTGTAAAAGTGAGATACTGAAGAGTACCAATAATTTGATGAAATTGTATAGAATCAGAAACATATAAAATTGGACAACATATTTACTTTGGAGGTAGACATAGGAGTATCGATTGGTTTGCTGGAAGACATACATTTTCAACTAAGTATGTCAAGAATATACTTGTGTTATCATAGCATGATACCTATACTAGTAGGTTGAATGTTAATCCCTAAAAATTAATTAGTAGCCCCTAAATCCTGAAGCTTAAACACTGAGCTTAGCAACTGAATCAATCGGTTTAACAAGACTGAATTGTTTCCCTTAAGCAGAATATTGATATAAACAAGAAGATAACAAATATCATTATCCATAGACAAAATGAATAAAGAGGTATCAACCTTGGAAGCACAAGAACTGATTGATAAAGATAATCACTCAGATGAGTATACTAGGCCTGAGGGGCTTGTTTCAAGCCATATAAAGACTTATGTAGCTGACATATATGAGGGGAAAGAGTAGGATCAACAAACCCTAGAGGTTGCTATATGTACAATTCTTCATGAAGTGTCCCATTGGGAAAAACATTATGAATATCAAGTTGATTAATCCTCTAATTTCGAGAAACAATAATAGTGAGAACCAACTGAACAATAGCTTGCTTAACCATATTTTTGAATCGTCAATACTTTTTTGATAAGTAAAACCTTTAGCAATAAAGTGAGCTTTATAGCGCTCAATGCTACCATCAGCACGACACTTAATCTTGTACACCGAATGACTACTAACCATATTCTTCAAAGGATGAAAAGGAACTAAGGACCAAGTACCATTGCAAAATAAAACCTGAATTTTAGCCTCCATAGCATGATGCCAAAACTCATACATGTTATTCTCAAAAAAGGTAAAAGGTTCGTGATCAGGAGGAGAAGTTACCCAGGAAAGAGAGCGGATAAAAGATGCCAATAATGCTTGGAATGGAGAACTATAGGGTTCTGACAAGAGACTAGAAGAGCCAAGGGTAAGTCTGACCTCGAGGTCTGGTGTAGAGGATAAGAATATAGGTCAACAACAAAGTTCAACCCTGTTGGAGAATCAGACAATGAGGCAGACAGGGCATCAACAGAACTAGGTGGAGCAGTAGTATCAGAACCTGAAAATGGCATCCTTAAATGAGTAAAACTTGTACCTGGAGAATGAACATTAGATAAAGATGCATGAGGTGACATAGCGACAAGGCTGGTAGGCAGGGGTAATAAGGCAAGTAAGGGAGGAGCACAGGTAGGGAGTGAGTTGTAGACATAGGGGAGTTAAAGGTAAAAGAGTTAAGCAAATTGGGTAGGCTAGTAGTAGCACTATAGTGGGGAGAGGGTGTGTAAGGCGTAGCCATCTGTTTAGATTTTTCAAAAAAAAAAACATGTTCATGAAATCAGACATGACGAGAGATGTAAATACACTGAGACGACATGTCTAGACAACGGTAACATTTGTGAGAGTAGTTATAACCCAAAAACAAACATGGAGAAGAACAAAAATATAACTTATGAGCATTATATGAATGAAGAAACAGAAAGTAAAGACACCAAAACATATATAAAAACCCATAATTAGGAGTATGTTGAAAAAAACACTCAAAAGACGATTTATTTTATAACACAAGAGTAAGCATATGATTGATGATACACAAAAGTTTCAAATGCATAATTCCAAAATTGTAAGGTTGCTTTACATTGACCTAGAAGAGTAAGATAAATTTCGACTATATGCTAATGACAACGTTTAAGAGTGCTATTTTATTCATGAGTATGAGGACATATTTAGCGATGATAAATACTAATGGTCTGAAAGAAAATGTTTAATTCTTGATATTCACCACCTCATTAATCTAGACATTATTTTTATGTTAAAATTGGTGTTTAGTGAAAGCTTGAAAATGATGAAAATAGAGAATACATTAGATTTCACAACAAGAAGATAAAACCAAATATATTTTGTATTAGCATCCATAAAAATAACAAAATAGAAGAAAAAAACATAAGAGGAAAACATAGGAGTAGGGTTCCAAACATCACTAAAAACTAAATCATGGGAGCAGAAGTTTTGTGACCCATAGGTCCTAAGGATAGACATAATGACTTCCCTAACTAACATTCTTGACATTGAAAATTGAAATGTCTAGAATTACAAAAAATTTTATTATTTGACACCAAGAAATTTAAAACACAAGGAGTAGGATGACCCAATCAATGATGCTAGATATCAACAAAGGTAAAAACACAAGCAAACCACTGAACTTGAGGAATTGAAGTGGTGGAAGACTCGGACAAAACATAGAGGCCATTTTGCTTTAATTGGAAAGGAGTACTGTCTTGGTGGTAAGATCCTTAACATAAAAGACAATTATAAAATTAAAAAAGCACATGATTTTTATGACAATTTCTGAATAGAAAGCAACAAATTTTTAATATGGGGCATATAAAGAATATTAGATAAAATAAAAGTTTATTTTAGTGTACATAATTTTGTATGACCAGTATGGGATATGAGGAGTTTTTTACTATCACCAACAATAAACAAATGATCACTACCATGGTACAATTCTGAACCCATCAGATTCGTAATATTAGGAATTACATGTTGATTCACACCGATGTCTAGAAACCAATCCACAGAACTTGCCATAGAGACATTGCTAAGAGCAAGGTTAGCATTGGCCTGCTATTCGTGACCTGCAAGCTGAGAGCATTGAGGCGCTGAGTGACCAAAAGAAACAAAGCTAGCACCTAACAAATTAAACTGTGTATTGAGAGCATTGAGAGCTTGAAAACCGACTGCCATGTTGCCAATTCCCCTACTACCAATTGTCATTGTGATAACCATTGTATCCACGATATCCAAAACCATTATTAAAGTTTCGGTTGTAGTTATGCTAGCCACCACAAAACCCCCCTACAACGGTGAGAATTGAAGCCACTGTTAGAAGAACCAGAGGGTCGACGATGTGCAACAAAAGCTAAAGAAGGTTGGGTTGGAGTTGGCATAAACTAAGTAGTAGCAAAGGTGCTCATGGATTGAAAGGAGCTCTTATAATGGAAGATAACGAACTTGTTTGTTTTTTGCATTTCAAAAGTATTCTTGAAAAAAATTGAATTTTTATTTATGTTTTTTTACTTTAATTTTTTTTTGTATGTGTTTTTAGATAATTTTGATGTGCTGATGTCAAAAAAAAATTTTGAAAAAAAAAATTTCAATATATTTTCAAGTGAAAAACACTTTGAAAAACAACAGCTAACACAATATCAAACAGGCTCAAAGTTACATAGCAGCGTGTCATATGCTTCTTTAAATCAATTTTGATTTCCATCAAACCTTTCATTAACCTCCTGAGAAATGATAATGTTGTCATTGATGTGTCTTCCTAGCACAAAGTGTATGAGCAATAAGAGATGGAAGGGTTGGGTTAATCCTATTCACAATGACTTTAGTGGGTGTCTTGTAGGAGATATTACAGATCTATTGGCCAATAGTTTAAGGGGCATCAAACTTAGAACTAAACACTAACAAAAACATGGAAAGAAGCATCAACTAAGGGACCTACTTGTGAGGAAATATTTGCAAATGACTAATTCAACCTTCAGTTCCTCCTTCACTAGAGGAAAGAGCAGGAAAATATCCAAAACACATGCACCTAAGACCAAAGAAGAATCCTTTATCAATTACTGTTTATAATAGTCTATAGCCATGATCTTCAAAAAATTTACATCAGTACATCAGCTTCCATCCGCAGATTTCAACTGTAAGAGCACGATACAATTTGGTATTTCTGTCTCCCAAACTAATGCCTTTTGATGCCACAAGATCTCTTCTTGAAGCAGTACCAAATCCAATTATTTCCGTAGCCTGGGATTCTAAATTATCTAGTAATTAAAGGATTTAAAGTTTAGCTCTGGAGCTTTCTCAATACAAGTAAACGAGCCTCTGATTATGAAAGACTTTTAGTGAAGGGTGTTTTTGTCCAATCCATATTTCGAATTATTAAAGTTACTGCATTTAAATATAGTTATGGTTATGGTTATGGTTAAATTAAATCACGTATTACCTTTTCACTATTTATTTATTGCTTCAATACCTCACCACGAACTAGTCAAAAAATAAAATAAAATTACGTAATATAAGTCTGTATTGAAAATTGAGAAACACCGGAAAATTGACGTAGGAGTAGAAATTTGGACACATCTCACCAAAATTGAACATTTGTATTATTTTCTCGTATACTCTGTTCATATTTGCAGAAAATTCATTATAGATCTCTCTCTGTATATCTCACATATGAAGAAACATGATAGGATGGCAGGTGGGAAAAATCCAGAAAGAAAAGGACAAGCATGAATCTGCATTGAAACTTGCACAGGAGCTTATAGAAAGGAACAAGCATCATTGGTGGCAATCTATCAATGTAGTGGGTCCTAACAAAGTTACTATCGAAACCCCTGGTCAAGGAGGAAGAGGACGACAAAGCGAAGGACAAAAAGGGGGAAGAAACCCAGGGGAAAGAGAAGGAAAAGGAGGACAAAGAGTAGACCCAATCCCATTGTTTATAGCAATTAGTAATGGAATAGAAGAGATTGCTAAAGAAATACTTGAAAAATTTCCTCAGGGTGTTGAGCTTATTAATGAAACAGGACAGAACATAATGCATGTAGCAGTGATGCATCGACGGCGGGAGATTTACAGTTATGTAAAGAAAAAGTTCAAATCAATTATGATCAGGCTGAGTTCGAGGATCGATAATAATGGCTACACATTGTTACACCACGTTGCACACATGAAGCACTACCACGGAGGAACCAAGCCCAGCCCTGCACTCAAGCTACAAGAAGAAATACAATGGTTCAAGGTGAGTTAGCTACTCTTGTACTATCGTAACCCCATGCCATATTTTTATGAGATACATGTTGGAAGAAACTCTAGGTGTGGTAGAAGCTATCCCTAAAGAGCAAAACTAAACAACAAGATTTGAGAGAAATAATGTTTTTTATTAAGTGTTTTCTCAGAGATACTCTATAAACTTTTCAGCATGCATATGTGACATTCTTATTATAAACCTAGTTATAGGTAAAAAATCCTAAACAATCAATAAATTAAATTAACAAAAGTAAAAAAATCCTAAACAATCAATACATTAAATTAACAAAACGAAAACCTCAATTGATAAGAAAAAGTATTCTACTGACTCAACCAATCAACCAATCGACCATTTTCTAAAATGTTTAACCAATTCATTTAATCCAATCTAGTTGTTTTGTTCTAATCAGTTGATCGATTCCCATCTGGTCGACCAATCTAATTAATTCTTTAGAAATCTAGTTTACTTTCAACATCCCCTTTAAACTTGATTTTTTTATAACTCTCAACAAATCTCTCATCTTGACAAAAACATCATATTTAAGTGGCTTTGTGAAAATATTCACGACTTGATCTTCAATCTTTACATACTTGACTTCAACTTTCTTGTTTGTAATGTAATTTCATAGGTAATGAAATATTGTGTCAATGTACTTATTTCTGTCATGAAAAACTGGATTTTTAGCTAAGACAATGATTAATGAGCTGTCCACATAAATTTTTATGGGTTTTTCTTATGGCATTCACAACTCTTTCAATAATCTTTTTAGCTATATGAAATGACAAACACATGTTTAACAACTACATATTCAGCTTTGCAAGTTGATAATGTGACTATAGATTATTTCTTTGAACTCCATATGAATGTTATGTTTTTCATATAGAAAACAAAACTTATAGTGCTCTTTCTATATCCATATCTCCAGCCCAATCACTATCATTACAACTCACAAGTTCAAAGTTGTTAGAATATCTATAGAATAAGCCAAAATTAATTATACATTTGATATATTGAAGAACTCACTTCAAAGATTTGAAATGTGTCATAATTGGTGTTTCCATAAACCTACTCACAAGTTCTACTTTAAAACGAATATCTGGATGAGTACGTGTCAAATATCTCAAGCTCCCAACTAGGCTTTTGAATGTTGTAGAGATTATATTTTCTCCTTCATCATTCCTTGACAACTTCACTCCACACTTAACTAGAGTATTTGTTTTTGCATAATCCTCCATCTTGAACTTCTTAAGAATCTCTTTTGCAAACTTCTCTTGACTTACAAATATTTCATATTCTTCTTGTTTGATCTTAATCCCTAAATAATATGTCATAAGACTAATATCTGTCGTCTCAAACTCATTAATCATTACTTATTTGAAGTCTCCAAACATTTTTAGTTTATTTCCTGTAAAAATCAAGTCATCCATATACAAACATATAATAAGAGTATTACCACTCTCTTTTATCTTCACATATATAGTATATTCATGGGATCATCTAATAAATCCATTCTTTAAAAAATATCCATCAATGTAATTATACCAAGCTCTTGGGGCTTACCTCAATCCATAAAAGGCCTTATTCAACTTTAAAACTATCTTCATGTCCCTTCACTTCATAACCCATAGGTTGCTCCATGTAGACTTTTTCTTCAAGAAAATCATTTAGAAAGGTTGAATTGACTTCCATTTGGTAGATCTCTCATCTATGTTGGGTAGATGTGGTAATTATTAATCAAATGGTCTTTAATCTATCAACTAGAGCAACTACTTTATCATAGTCAATCTCATGCTTTTGACTATAACCTTTTGCCACTAACCTCATCTTATACCTTTTTACTTCTCATTTATTTTTGTAGATCCACTTGACATCTATTGGCTTCTTTCTTCTTAATTGATGCAATCTTTTCATCCATAACAGTTCTTCATTTTCCATCATTTATTTCTTTTTCAAATACTATAGGATCACATGTAGCAAGGTGATAATATAACGTTACATCATCATCATCAATAAGATTAGTTATCTCATATATGTTATCAAGGCTCCTCATCTTTTTAGTAGATTTTGGGGGTTGCCGCTACTTGAACTTCCACTAGAAAAAGAAGAAGATAAAGGTAAAGTTGAGCTAATTAGTGTTTGTGGAGGTGTAATTATAGGTTATTGATGATCTTCACGTCTCTCCTTTTTTTCTTTAAGAATCGATAGAAAGTCTTCTCACCATCATTTACTCTCTAATCTCATACTCCTTCATTGTACTCAATATCTATACTAATCACAATCTTTCATTCATTAAGGTTGTAAAGCTTGTATCCTTTGTACTTTTCATAATAGCCCACAAAGATCATCTTTTTGCTTTTGTCATCTACCTTAGTCGTTATTTGATCATCTACATGCATATAGCCAATGCAAAAAATATCTTCAAATGAGTAACACTTGACTTTCTTCCATTCCATGTCTCTTGTAGAGTCATGACATTCAATCATTTAGTAGGATATCTATTTCACAAGTAAACAACCCAATCTATAGCTTCAACCTAAAACTCGTTAGGTATCTTCTTAGTTTTGAGGATGCTTCTTATCATGTTGAGGATGCTTCTATTCTTTCTTTTTACCATTTTATTTTGTTGTGGAGATCCAGACAATATTAGGAATCTTTTTACACCACTAATTTCACAAAACTCATTCAACTCAATACAAAAAAGTTCACCCCTTATCTGTTATAAGTGATTTTATAGAATAATCACTTTCTTTTTAAACTAATACGTTAAATTTCATAAAACATTTATATATATTAGACTTTTCTTTTAAGAAGTATAGTTATATTTTTGTACTATAATCATCAATAAAAAGTAGAAAGTATAATTTTAAACCAAACAAGCATGGTTGAATAGGACCACATACATCTACATGTATCTCTTATAGGGGTTGACTTTCTCTTGATATAGACTTCTTTGGAAAGCTCTTATGAAATAGTTTGTCCACTAAACATCCTTTACATAATTGATTTGGATGTTCAATTGATGGTAGACCCTTTAATATCTTTTTTTTATACCATCATCTTCATGCTATCAAAGTTTACATGTCCAAGTCTCATATGCCAAAGCCAAATCTCATCTTTCACACATACCTTTAGGCATTTAGGCATATTTGTCTCTATATTTAGCAAAAATATTTTATTCTTTCCCATGGTTACCTTTGCAATCATAGCTCCATGATTGTCAAATAATGTCAAAATACGATTTTTCATCTTAATTTCATAACTTTTTTTTCAACAATTATCGCAAACTCAATATATTGCTTTATTACAGTTGGGATATAATAAACATCACCAATAAATTGATGGCTATCATCTTTCATTTGAATTAAAATCGTACCTTTCTCTTTTATGCAAATATTTAAATGATCTACAAAGGTGACATTGCCTCTAATTGATTCATTAAGCTCCATGAATTTGCCTTTATCTCAACATATGTGATTGTTGGCACCATTGTTAAAATACTATATGTTTTCTTTAGCTTGCATTCGTTCATCATAGACTAGTAATATGATAGCTTCTTTTTCGTCTTCTATCACAAGATTGACATTCTTTCCAACCCTCTTAGTTGGATTCCAACAATCTCTAGCATAATGACTTATTGTTTTTGACATTTATAACACTTAACTTTTATTTTTTCAAACTTGGATCTCGGATTGCTACTGTCAGTGGAACAGGTTGATCCGTTTGCTTCATTCGGATGACTGGTTGACCTATTAAGGCTGTCATGGCTTCCTCTTCCAAATCTACCTTTTCCTCTTCTTCTGCCTTGTCCACATCATCTACTCCTTTGGGTATATTCAAAATCATCTTGCTTTTTTTTTTTTGTTGAGAATTTTAAAAAGAGTGCTTATGCACCTATGTCTTCTTGAATTTCATTGACTCTTTTTTCATGGGCTTGTAGTTTACCCATGAGATCGTAAATTGTAAGAAAATCCATAATTTATGACTCCTCTATCGCGATCATCACATAATCAAATTTCATTTGCAACAAGTGTAGAATCTTTTTTACCACACATGTTGAGCCATCTCCTCGAAGAGTATGTACTACTTGTTAGAACAAAATTAGGTGTGGTAAAAGCTTATGGACAACAATGCTAAGTTGCAAAACTTAAGAACAACAAGAAGATTGAGAGAAATGTATACTTTATTAAGTGTTTCTCTCTTTGATATCACTTTATATTCTCTTTTTTTGATTGTATATGGTCAATACTCTAGCAAAGTAATCTAAAATATTCTTCAATTCAAGCATATATAACTCTTTAAAGTCACCTCATAACTTTTATAGACATAACTTTCTTACACAGCTCCTTGGTTTGATTTGATTGTTGCAAACCTTCCTATACCTACTTGGTGGTGGTTGCGTTGACCATTATCTCAAAAGTGGCATCATGCATGTATTGGTGGATGATTGTAAGTGCTTGTTGATCCTTCGTGCCTTTTGCATGACCTTCTTTTGGGATAAAGTCAACGTTACTCTTTCCATAGGCTTTTTATAGCCCTTTTAAATTGTTTTTTATACATCTTGGGAACTTAGAAAGTTTTCACTTGAATATATCAATTTTCATAGTTATCATTTGTCAAACGAAGACATTAAAGTGAGAAGTTTGGATTGGCTATGTGAAATAATCAAACACAAACTCTGATACCACTTGTTGGAAATAACTCTAGGTGTGGTAGAAGCTAATCGGTAAAAGGCAAAACTAAAGAACAACAAAAATCTTAGAGAAATGATGTTTTTCATTAATTATTTTCTCAAAGATACACTCTATAAGCTCTTTTATATGCATTTCTCACTTTCTGATTACAAGCTTATTTATAGGTATAAAGTCCAAGACAATCAAGAAATTAAATTAACAAAAGAAAAACCTAAGTTGATAAGGAAAAGTATTTTACTGACTCATCCGGTTGATCGTTTTTTGAATCGGTCAACCGATGGTTGCCTTAATTCAATCAATTGACCAGTTCCCAACTAGTCGACCGATCTAATTAATTCTTCAAAAATTTAGTATACTTTTAACAATACAGTTCTTTATTCCTAGCTATGAGTAGCATTCATTTGTTAGTTAAAATTAAAGAATGTTTTTAATTCTTGTTGGAAGAAAATTAATATAATAGAAGCTTATGGACAACAATGTTAAATAGCAAACTCATGAACAAAAAAAAAAGTTGAGAAGAAGATATATTGATATACTTTATTAAGTTTGCTCTCTTTAATATCACTCTCTATATTATTGAATTATATTTCTGAAGCATGCTTAAAATTCTAGACAATTAAAGAATTAAATTATTAAAAATATAATATGAATTGAGAGAGTAATTTTACCGACTTAACTAGTGAACTATTTCCTAACAGATATACTGCGAACAAACTGAAATCTAGTTCATTTTTAACAATTTACCCATATTCGAATTTACTTCAAAATCAGTGAAACGCAGCTCTTTATGCCTTGCAATAAATAAGAGTGTACTTTAATGTACAATCTGTTGCTTTAATAAAAGAGAATACGTGTCCATGATAGGGAACCCATTTTCCTGTGATTTATGACTTTACCGACACTAATGAGTATGTTTACATGTTCTCTGTCCGCGCAGCGGGTGCAGAGGGCGGTTCCACCTTCTCTGTCTGAGCAGCGGGCACCGAGGGAGGTTCCGCCTGACAATGAGTACAAAGTGACAGCACAAATGGAGCCTGAAGATCATCTAAGGGTGGTGGTTCCGCCTGACAATGAGTACAAAGTGACAGCACAAATGGAGCCTGAAGATCATCTAAGGGTGGTGGTTTCGCCTTATAAAGCAATGCAACGTGACAAGGACTGCAAATTGACTGCACTCGAGCTCTTCCAAGAGGAGCATAAGGCTCAACTCAAGTTGGCGCAAGAATGGATCGAGAAGACCTCTCAGTCATGCTCAGCAGTAGCCGTTCTTTTGGCCACCGTTGTCTTTGCTGCCGCTTACACTATACCTGGAGGTTCTAACGATCTTGGCTTTCCCATTTTCCTTCACAACCGTTTCTTCTTAGCTTTCACTGTCTTGGATGTTATCGCCTTGGCTAGCTCCTTGACCTCAGTTGTGATGTTCCTTTCTATCCTCACCTCTCCTTTTGAATATGAGAACTTCTACCACAATATTCCTCGGAAACTGATATGGGGCTTCACTTTACTCTTCTTCTCAGTGATGACAACCATGCTTGCTTTTGCTTGCACCCTTTTTCTAGTAATTCATTTCAGAAAGAAATGGACCACGGGTCTGATTTCGTTTGCTGCTTTCCTTCCAGTGACAGTATTTGCACTAATGCAGCTCCCTTTATATGTCTCATTTATGAGCACTATGAAGGACCTCTTTAAGGAAGTCGGGAAGTACCTGCCTCGATATTGCTGCCCTTTTCGGTGCCAGTGTTGTAGGAAAAGGAGGCGAATATTCTGATTGGCTTCCTAGCTGGTTACAAAAGATAAGTTCTCCTAAACGTACGTGTAAGCAGTAAAGAGCACTCATGACATGCTATGTTTTTTTCACGTTGAACTTTCTTTGCTTTTGGTTTTAATTTTTTTGAGAATTTTATAAAAGTTGAGTTATTACAAATATTAACTAATCTGTGATACAGGTTAATGGGGACCAACTGTATCATTGAAGAAAAGCAAGGGACATGAGGATTTGAAAGCAAGGGCTGGGAGTTCAAATGGTGGCCTTTGAAAATGTCTGTAAGGTCGTACGAGTCAGTAGACCTACTATTGTCTTTAGTTAAGTATTTACTTGTGTTTTCGTTGTAGCAGACTCTTCTTTATGGGAGGCCATGCCTCAGTTACTTTTCTCTTATGACACTCGATGGAAAATAAAACATCTGTGATTCAATCTGACGCAGGACAAATCAATTTGGCTTGAGATTTTCCTTCCATGGTTATCTTAATTACTATTTATATATTGTTGATATACAATTTTTGACATATTTCCTTCCATGGTCAACGCTATCAGAAATGATAGTATCTAAACATTTTGTTTAGTAAATGAAATTAGAATATGTTTTGAATCATTTATGAAAAGTAGCTTTCGAGATTTTAAGTTATAATTCAAAAGTTGTTTTTT
>Ga0325411_1002408_pt1 | contig 21153 bp, 18 predicted proteins | sample PopdelMetagenome_13_FD_206181 | JGI IMG/M metagenome (GOLD analysis project Ga0325411, IMG submission 206181) | Populus deltoides microbial communities from Bellville, Georgia, United States - Xylem-PdIQD-R4 | ecosystem: Host-associated > Plants > Phyllosphere > Stem > Wood/Secondary xylem...
TAAAATTAAAGTTTAGAAATATTGAAGGACCAAAGTTTATAATTTAAAAAGTATGCATACCAAAATAATTTTTCGACCCAATTTCAAAATTGCCATATTTTCAACATTTTTTTCACTTTAGTCTTTTTATTTCAATCTTACCCTTGCTAAACAAATTTGAAGCAATTAAACTTGAATTTAGCCTTAAAAAAAATGCAATCAGCCAAAAAAAAAAAAAAGAGTATATGATGACCAAAATAAATTTTTTAAAAAATTACCACAGTTAGTCCACAGTTTTTTCCCACGACATTTAAAGTTTCGTATAATACCCCAGTTTTGGATAACGTAAGCATAAGTCCGTGCATTTTATGAAAAAAACACTAGCAACAAAACAAGTTTTCAACTATAAAACAAGTAAAAATAGAAAAACCAAAATCATAACAAAAAACAGAAAAATGAAAATGATATCATTGCGCACTATAACAATACGAAAGCCACAAGCAAGTGGCAAACTGTATCTGCACTTTAGCAAGCATTTTTCTAGCAAGTTTGGTCACCAATTTGTACCATCTGCATCACGAGACTGGTAAAAATCATCAGGCCGCACAATGTTGACATCCTCAAACTCATTGTCATCTGGAATCATGAAAGAAAAAGAATATCAAACCACCTCAAGATCTTGTAAATTTCATTACTGTAATTCCTAATCGAAATAAGTTTCACACGTGCACGGCCAAAAAATGCAAGTCATGGATAGAGTGTGATGCAACTACTTCATACTAATCACAAGCCTAATACCTGTATTACTTTTACCTCGTTATTCTATCATAAAAAAGGGCAAGAAAACAGAGGTTGCCAGTATCCATCTCAGAACTATTGTCTTAAAAGTCAAAGTTGATTTACAACAACTTCCAACTATTTTTGTGAGACCTTGTTGCAGATCATTAGCTAAATTTGCATACTGGAGTTGGTCCATGAACATTAGTTAGAAGCCCATTTCATTAAAAAAAAGTCATATATGCTATGGCTGAACTCTCTCCAATAATAGAAACGGATGCAATCACACTAAAAAGCAGTTGGATTAACTGCTTTGCTTTGTGTAAGAAAGGAACATGTCCAAGTTCTTATCTAAATTAAGTATCCAACTAAATTAAGAAAATCAAGGGATAAGGGGACAACCTTTTCTCAAGGTTAGTGCCACGACAGCATCATTTTCCACCTGAAAAAGGCAAATGTGAATTTATTCAAAATCTCAAATAAAAAACTCAACAAGACAGCAGACAATCAAATGCCACCAGAATATGACATTTTGAAGTAATCTAGATCTTAAGAGTCTTGCCCCCCATAAACATTAGCATCATAACAGTCAAAAGGAAAGTAATTACTACCTTCTGCTCTGCCAATGACTTTGAATCCTCCAACACTTCCCCTGTTCCCACTAAGATTAACCGCTGATCATTAACTGGTTGATCAATAAGGACATTTAATTTCTGCTTAATCTCCAGAGTTTTCTCAGTTGGATCACACTGGATAAAGTAAGTTGTCTTGTTACGCTTAACCCGGATGTACATAGCCTGTACAAAAATTTATGTAAAAAACAATCAAGAGAGTAGAGGGACCAGATGAAAATGGTTTTAACGACTAGAATAAATATGCAACACATTTGATGGAACAATAGTTTATTCTAATTATTTTCTGGGCCAGTCTATAGAACTTCTGCATGGCAATAGTAAAGCTTCCATTTAAAACAAAGTGTGAAGCCTTACTAGAATTATTGAACACTATGCAACAAATACATTAAAAGCACAACATAATGGTAGAAATATTATTCTCATACAAGGATATTATAGGCACTGAAATAGTATAAAGCTCACTATTTCAATCGCTCAACATGTAGGACTTTTTCCAGCCACACAGCTCAAATTTTAATCTAAAACTCTAGATCAGTATGCCCACAAGCTCATCAAGTAGTTGGCTGTTGTCACTACTCATCTCAAAGCAGTAGCAAGTCTTTTAGTTTCATGTAGTGAGAAAGATGAAATCTCCATCTGTAAATATGTAAGAATGAATTGCAAGGGGGCGGGGGGTTTCGGCAAGGCATCTCTAGTCATTAGTCACTCTAAAAGTAGGAAAAATCAAAACCTCCAGTTCTGGTTTTAAGTCGAAATAGGGCTCCATTCAAAATAACTATTCTTTCTTTGTAATGATTGCCTGACAACATGCCAACTCACACAACATTCATAAAAGGAGGTGATCTTATGCAGCACTTCATGATTCACTCAATGTAATAGCTGCAAGGAATATGGACATATTGCTACGCATTGTGTGCAGAAGTATTGTAATCACTGCAAGAAGCCAGGACATATTATTAGAGACTGCCATATCCGTTCTCATAATCACCGGACTAATCCCTATCAAGCTACAGTTGGTTCCTCATCTTTCACTGTTGATGATTCATCTATCCTTACTCTTGAGACGGTCAAGTAGATGATTATTTTTGCTTTTATAACCTTGGGACTTCAAGGCAATGGTTTTCTACCATTAAAATCTTGGTTTGTTGATTTTGGTGCATCTAATTATATAACTAGTTATGCTAACACTCTTCACAATATTTGGCCATGTACGGGATCATTACAAATTACGATTGCTAATGGTAGTAAGTTACCTATTCATAATGTAGATGTTAATTCCTCTGCTAGAGATGTATTTGTATCTCTTGAACTTTCTACCAGTCTTAATTAGTAGGCCAGTTGGTTGATGATAACTGTAATGTTTTGTTATATCGTAATGGTTGTCTTGTGCACAATCAGGTGTGGGGAAAGGTACTCATGAAGGGCTCTAAAGTTGGACACTTGTTTTTTCTGCACTTTCTGTTCTTCCAGTTATTTCTATGGCTTGTACTACTGTAAACCATAAAAGTGAAATATGGCATAAACATTTGGGTCATCCTAACCCTATTGTCTTATTTAATAAACTCCGATTTGTTAGGCAATAAAGATCAATTTTCATCTTATATTTCTCTTGATTGTTTCCACATGCGAATTAGGAAAGAGTAAGTCTCTTTCCTTTCCTTCTCATAATACTCATGCTGAAAAAATGTTTTGATTTGGTTCATAGTGGCGTGTGGGGTATTTCTCCAATTATATCTCATGCACATTAGAAATATTTTGTTACATTCATTGACGATTACAACCAATATACCTGGATTTATTTATTTTTGTTCTAAATTTGAGGTATTTTCTATCTTTCGACAATATGTTACATATGCTGAAGCTCAATTTTCTTCGAGTATTAAAGTGTTAATGTTTGATTCAGGTGGGGAATATATGTCTTGTGAATTTCATGAGTTTCTTAACCCAAAAAGCATGGTCTCCCAACATTTTTGTCCATATACACCTCAACAAAATGATGTTGTGAAACGTAAGAATCATCATCTACTAGATGTTGCTCATACATTATTGCTTGAATCTTTTCTTCCCTTTAAATCCATCTAAATAATAGATTACCCTCTAGTGTTATGAAATTTGAGACTCCTTACTATTGTCTTTATCAACATCCTCGCTATCTTGACATGCATACGTTTGGTTGTGTTTGTTATGTTCATTTGCCTTCTCATTAATGCAATAAATTGTCTACTCAATCTATTAGATGCGCTCATATGGGTTATAGTATTTCTCACAAAGGTTATGTTTACTATAATCCATTCTCTAATAGATTTTGTATATCTCGTCATGTTATTTTATTTGAAAATCAATATTTTTTTCCCACTCATGTTGCATCCATTCTTGAGATACCTATTCCTTCATACTTTGATGACTTGTCTTCTACTCCTGAACGACAATGCCCAACTTTACCTCTTCTTGAGCCCAACCCGCCATCTAAGCCTATTTAGACGATGCCTTTCGTGATTGAGCAGGATTCTGACCCTATTCCTCACCATTCTACTTGAATCTCTTGTCCTCGTGATTGGTATGTATTTTCTCTTACATCATTTCATGCTACTTTGTCATCTATTCCAATTCCTAGATGTTATTCCGAGGCAGTTAAGCATGAATGTTAGTGGGAGGCCATGGTAGATAAGCTTCGCGCTCTTAAAGATAATCATACCTGAGATGTTGTTCCTTGCCCAACAACTATTAAAGCTATTGGTTGTATGAGAGTTTACTCGATCAAACTTCGTTCTAATGGGACTTTAGATCGATACAAAACATGGTTGGTTACTCTTGGTAACAGACAAGAATATAAGGTGGACTATGAGAAGGCTTTTGCTCTGGTCGCTAAGATGACTACCATACGGATTGTTATTTTTATTGTTGCTTCACAAGGTTGGTCGCTTTATCAAATGGATGTCAAAAACACCTTTCTCCATGGTGATCTTAAGGAGAAAGTTTGCATGACAACACCTCCCAATGTGATCACCAATTCTTCCTCATATGTTTGTATGTTGAAAGGCTCTTTATATGGACTGAAACAGGCTCCTCGAGCCTGATTTGATAAATTTCAAGCCATCTTGCTTCAATTTTCTTTTCAGCAAAGCATGACTCCTCCTTGTTTCTTTGCAAGACATCTACGGGTGTTGTTCTTCTCCTTGTCTATGTTGATGATATTGTTATTACCGGGATGGATTCCGTCTTGATTACTTGTCTCTAACAGCATCTTCAGGCCTCGTTTCATATAAAGGATCTTGGTTTGCTTACATACTTCTTAGGGTTAGAGGTTTACACTGATCCCTCTGGTATATTCCTAAATCAACATAAATATACACATGATTTGATTACTTTAGCAGGTCTTTAGGATACCTCTTATGTGGATATTCCTTTGGAGGTTAACGTGAAATATTGTCGCTAGAAAGGCAACCTCCTTCCTAATCCTACTGAGTTTTGTCAACTAGTTGGGAGCCTAAATTATTTGACGATCACACAACCTGATATTTCTTTTGCGGTTCAACAGGTTAGCAAGTTTATGCAATCTCCATGTCATCTACATTTAGCTGTTGTTCGTCGTATCATTCGATAGCTTAGAGGTTCACATAGTAGTGGGTTGTTCTTTCCTGCCGGTACTCTTCTTTGCCTTGTTGCATTTAGTGACGCTTATTGGGCTGAATGTCCCAATACTCGTTGCTCTATTACTGGATGGTGCATGTTTATTGGCGACTCATTGATCTCTTGGAAGAGTAAGAAGCAGGCACGCGTGTCCAAATCCTCTACAAAATCCGACTACCGTGATATATTTGCTACTTGTTTTGAGATTGTTTGGCTACATGGTCTGCTAGCCGAGCTTGGCTTCTCTCAGCTAAACCCCACTCCTCTTTATGAAGACAACACCAGTGCCATTTAGATTGCGGCCAATCCTTTTTTCATAAGCATACGAAGCATATTGAAGTAGATTGTCATTCTATTCGGGAAGCTGTGGATACTCGAATCATCACTCTTTTGCATGCTTCCACTGATCTTTAGCTTGCTAACATCTTTACCAAGGCTATGACCTGACAACGCCATCAATTTTTGATTGGCAAATTGATGCTTATTGATCGACCAACATCAATTTGAGGGGGGATGTCAGTCAGAGAAGGGCTGGCATTAATTAAGACCATATTAATTATAGGATTCTAATCGTATGCTAATTATATAGTTGTATATATAGTTTTCGTATTTAGCTAGTTGGTATGGGCTGTAATTATTTAAGGCCATATTCATTATAGGATTCTAATTGTATGCTCTAATTATATAGTTGTATATATAGTTTCCATATTTAGCTAGGTTGGAGCTGGAAATCAGCCTTGTTATTAAGGATGTATTATGCTATTTGGTTCTATATAATGGAAGGAACTCTGTATTGAGAGAGGCATTCAGACAAAACTCATTGTTTTTGTCATTTTCTAAAAATGTAATTGCTTTACACTCAGTTGTCTTGTTACACTTAGCTCGGATATACAAAAATCTAAGTAAAATTCAAACAAGAGTAGAGAGGCCAGATGAAAATGGGTTTGAACCATTGAAAAGAACAAGTAATGCATTTGGTGGAATGATTTTTTATTTATTGTAATAATTTTCTAGGCCATTTGGTAGAACTTCTAGTAAAATAGAACCGTTGAATAGCCACAATAATGTTTCTAGTGAAAACCAAGTTTACGGCCCTATCTTGAATGGTTGAACAGGATGCAACAAATACATCTAGAAATACATTACAAAGGTAGAAATATTATTCTCATACAAGGATATTATAAGCATTAAGGTGGTTTAAGCTCACAGTTCCAATGGCTCAACATTTAGAAACACAACGTTTTTTGGCCACCTACAGCTCAAATTTTGATCTAGAACTCTAAATTATTATGCTCACAAGGTCACCAAGTTGCTGCCTGCTGTCACCACTCATCTAAAGGTATAAATGTTTTAGTTTCATGCAACAAGAAAGAGCCTCCATCCCTGAGTATAGGTAAGAATGAATAACCAGCATGGTTAGTGATGAGCACAAAATGAAAATTTTTTAGGGTAATTGTTCCAATTCTCTGTCTCCTAAATATAATCTCAACCAACTGAGTCTATGCGTTTAAAATTGCTTAGTGATGAGCACAGCAAAATAACGCAACCAAGCAAATAGCAATTTCAGGCTCTTCAGCTACTCATGCATCATTCATTGCCTATATCAGTTTCAACTGCATCCACTTAGCACAAAATCCGTCAATAAAGAATCTTGTTAACAGATACAAAACTCACAACATTAAGCATCCAAGATTGACATCTGTTGTGCTAACAATCTTTGCTATATGACCAAAGATTTTCTAGTTTCCACACTAATGGAGCTTCCATATATTTTCAACATGGTCATGAACAAAATTTCTGTTACCAATCACCGAAAATCTATCTAAGGCATATCATCATTATTATAAAAGAAAACAGTAATCTTAGCTATAAAACTCAATTGGACAATCAAATAGCCGTAAATGCCAACTCCTACTTGGCTATCTTATAACTAACACTAGCCTATCACCTACTTAGCAAGCACAAAGGAAGACAACAAAGATAAATTATTTCCGTACAAAAAAAAGAAAAAAATTATAATTTTGATGTCCAAATTCTTTCAATCATTCAATAAAAGAGAAGAAGATATATCTGTGCCCCTTTTCTTCAAATGGAATTGCTTTAACCATGAAAAAACTGATGAAAACAAAAGGGTATAAAATGCCCATACCATTTTATTTTTTTTGGCAAGGAACTTGATAAATCAATCACTCCTGCAAAAGAAAAGGAATACCCATAAGCGTTGGCCTCCATAGAGTAAACAAATAAAGCACAATTGTCAATTTTGGTCAATCAATTAAATCCCAGAAAGTATAAGGACCATTGAAATTACAAAAGAAAAGGAAGGTATTGAATTGAAGTGAATAAACTTTAAATTTTAATATGAAATGTAAAGAAGAGAGTAGTGATCAAGGAACTCAACTGAAACGTACCTACTTGACTTCACCCAACTGACGGGATCGTGAGCTCTTCACGATTCTGCTTTTGAGATCTCTCTGTTTTTTTTTTAAATTGACGAATCTTCGAATGCTGTTTTTGGAGTTGTTTGGCTGCAGGGTTTCGGCAGTCTTTTACTCGATAATTTTTTTTTATGAATTATTTTGAATTATTGATATTAAAAATAAATTAAAAAAATTATTATTTTAATATATTATAAAAACATGAATTTATATTAGAAAAATTACCCTACATCCTATCCTATAGTTCATCTACCAAGTTTTGAAAACTTATATATTTGTATTTATCTAAATTTAATAAAAAAAATATAAATTATTTTTATATATAATATATCAAAAAATCAAATAAAAAACATATAGGAAATTTATCTCGTCCAAACACAATTATAATTTCTCTTTAAATATTATGTTCTCTTTTTTATTTTATTTTTGAACTTAAATCAAAATCAAACTATAGTGTTTTTAATCAATTTTTTTCTTCTCATGTTGTTGAAACCTATCTCTTTTCCTGAGAAGTAATTAGTTTTTTTTTTTCAAAAACCCTAAAAAACCTCTAAATTGAAGTCTAGGATGAACCCTAATATATATATATATATATATATATATTGATTTCAGGGTAATTTTTCCATTTATATTTAACAAGAGAGAATGAATATTATTGTATTTTATTTTATTGACGAGAGATGAATGAAAAGTTTGTTTTACTTTATTGTTTACCATCAAACTTAATAAATATAGATCATTATTTTTACTTTGATTTAATTTAATGAGTCTTAATTTTTTTATTAATTTGAGATAATAATTTTTTTTACTTGCCAAAAATCAAAATTATATTAATTATTTTTTTTGTAATTATCCTTAAATAGATAATTCATTGCTATGAGGATAATATAATTAAATTAAAATTTACTCGTGTCATTGAATTATTTTCTTAAATATATTTCAGAATAAAATAAATAAATAATTAAATTAATCATATATCAAATAAAATATTTGCACTAATATAATAAAGTTAAAATATAAATATGGTTGAAAATACAATATAATAACTTCATCATAAATACACATTTTTTTTATATCACTCAATCCCATATCCTCATCATTTTTTATTAATTTTCTTTTGTGATTTATTTTCTAGTTTTCAAATATAATAGTGACAATTAAGTTAAATAAAATCAGTGATAAAATTGTGAAATATCTAAAGGGATATTTGTTAAGAAAACTAACTTGATTTTGTTTTTATTTATATCTCCTCATTTTTACAAGAAAAAAAAAATTGGCTAAAAGAGTACATAGACCAAGACAAAAACTCAATTTTCTCTTGTTTTTCAATTTGATGATAAGGATATTCTCAAGCCAGCTCTCCCTGGACAATATCAAGGCACACCTCTTATATCATTCAAATGAATTTAATAATTCTCTTGGTGATGGCCTCGAGATTTGAATACTATTGAGTAGAGGTGAGTAAAAAAATTAAAAAATTATAAAAAAATAATTTAAAAAATTAAATTATAAAAAAAATTGATTAGAATTTTTAAAACACCGACCGGTTCAGTTCGGTTTCGGTTTTATAAACTTAAAGCTGAAAAAACCGAACTGAATCCAAACAAAAATACCCGAGCTAAATTGAAAAAATCAAACCAAACCGAAATCAGTTAATTTGAAAAAATTTCATATTTTTATTTAAAAAAATTAATTTAACTATTTTTTTAATAAAAATTAAATCAAACTGAAAATAACCACCTATTGAGTCAAGGAAATGAGAAGCCTTCCTAACCACCAGTCAACTACTTGAAGGTTTTCGCCATTTCTATTTGAACACTTAAAAAGTGAAAACTTACCATAAACTATATATTGAGCATAAACTCAACATTCAATTCGATAAAAATACCCTTAATTTTTTTAAAAAATCATTATATGCATTGAACTAACTTTATTAATAAATAATAGTTTGTATGTCCACTGTACACTGCAGGCGATCAAGAAAAATGTAAATGTAAAAAAAATATTTAGGTTTAAAGAAATTTTTTGACATTGTTATTAAAACTAAAAATACAATTTTTTTTTAAAAAATAATTTTTTTATAAATATATCACTTATTTATCTTAGCGAATAAAAGATTTTTAATTGAAGTCACTGTTATTGTTAAAAAACATTTTATTATTATTACATAATATGTCCATATTTTATATGTGATTGAAAGCTAAACAAATCAAGAATATAATAAAATCATGTTCAAAATCTATTTAGAATTTTTAAGAATAAAAAAAATATTTTAATTGAATTTTCATGAATAATTTTTTTATTATTATTATATCATATACATAATAATTGAAAGAATATTATTAGAATTAAAATAAAAATTTATAATAATATTTAAGAACCATATCAAAACTAAAGAGCAAGTGAATCTTGTAATTTTTTTCAAAGTGTAAAAAAAAAAAGGAATTTTTTTTAAAAAAGATCAAGCCTACCACCTAGCTCATAGTAGCAGGCTAGTCGCGCATGGGCCTGAAGGCCAAGCCCACACGCCTATCCTTACTTCATTTTTTTTTTACATTCGCATATTAAGAAAAAAGTGATAGACAACTTGTGACCTCTACAACTCAATACATGCAAACCATCTCAACTACAACATATAATTATTATAACACAATTTAAAAATTTATTAAGATGTTTCACTATTCATATAAATAGTAAATTACCTTAATAAATCCTATTTTTTTTAGAGTGATAGTAGAATTAAATATATTATCTTACCTTAGAATTAATTAAAGGTTATTTGTATTTATTTTTAAAATAGGAAACGATAAAAATTTATGATGTTTTGATTTTAGGTTGAACCTTGAACAAAATAAGAAGAATTGATTCTTTTTTGAGAAAAAAAGAAAAATTATTGATAACTCACAGTCTAGTGAACCAACTCTAATATGTAATGTTGAAGTTATGGTTGAGCAGCTCCAATGTGCTTCAGTTTACGAAGAACCTGCATTGATTAGTGAGCAACCTCCTACTAAAATCAACACTGCTCATTTAATTAAAGATCCAATCAATCCTTTTCAAATTTGGAAATACCTCCTACTAAAATCAACACTGCTCATTTAATTAAAAATCCAATCAATCGTTTTCAAATTTGAAAATACCTATTTAATCAATAAGATGAAATTCGAAGGGCATATATTACTTTGGGCCCATATCAACCTTTGGTGTCTGAATATCCGCTGATTGGTGAAAAAATCCTCGTCGATTTCAGTCTCATTGGTTCAAAAGTTATCCATGGCTTGAATATTCAGAGAAAAATACTGCATTTTTTTTCCTTGCTATCTATTTTCAAGTAAGCCATTTAGAAAGCCAGGATCAGCCATTTAGAATGGATTGCAAGTTTTATTCATTAATGATTTCTTTTATGCATATTATATACATTGCTTCGCTCATCAATTACAATTGGCTCTTATTGCTATAACTAGAGAAATATCTGATGTTCACACTTTCTTTCAAAATTTAATTTTTATTGTTAATATTGTTAGTGCTTCTTGCAAGCGTAATAATGAATTACGGGCTTTTTGAGCAGTTACAATTGAACATTTAGTTGATATTGGTGAGATTGAAACGAGTAAAGGAGTTAATCAAGTAAGTGGTTTATAGATTGATCATTACTGAGTTGATATATTTACAGCTATAATTGATCAATAATTGCAAGAGCTAAATAATAGATTCAATGAGCAGGTGATCGAGCTTCTTAAGTTGAGCACAACTTTAGATCCAAAAAATAACTATAAATTATTTAGTGTTGAAGATATATGCTTACTTGTTGGACAAGTTCTATCCTGAAGACTTTTCTGACCAAGAAAAAACTCATTTGAGATTTTAGTTGCAGCAATATGAGCTTGATGTACCTAATCACCCGAAGTTAAAGAATATGTCATCGATTGCTGATTTATGTTAAGGATTAGTTGAAACAAAAAAATCAACAATTTATCCACTCATTGACAAGTTAATTTGTCTTATTTTGACTCTTTCTTTTTTGAAAGCAACTACTGAGCGAGCTTTCCAGCAATGAAGATTATTAAAATAAGATTTTGCAATCGGATGAAGAATGATTTTCTTGCAAATTATTTGATTGTCTATATAAAAAAAAATTGCTGAAAGATTCATAATTGATATGATAATCGATGATTTATATTTTATGAAAGAATGACGAGCACAATTAAAATAATATGTAAGAATCATTCTTTATTATTTTTTACTTTATTTCAAAGTTTTATCAAACATAAATAATGCATCGCTTTAGCTAACGTTTCTTATATATTTTGTATGTTTATATTTGATAGGTATAAAAACCAATAAAATTAAAGTGATGAATACATTATGAAGATGAAATTAACTTCATAGCTTTGACTCAATTTGGTATTGCTTTAAACCTCTTACCTTATATAAAGATCATCATATGTTTGTAGTAAGTTCTTTGAATAAAGCTAAATCATGCAATTTTTTTTTTTACAATTTATGTACAGTAAATTAAAAAAAATATATCTTGTTATATTAGTTTTGCCCCTTTCAAATAATCTCAGCTCCGCCCCTGTCTATACACATAATATTTTTTCCATGTGTATTAAAAAGGAACTTTTTAAAATAATCCATAAAATTTCTATTCATGCCTATATAATTAATTTTTATACACCTTTGTGTTATATATAGATTTTAATAAATTATATATGTATAAAAAAGTAATTCATAACCATTGCAATATAATAATAGTTTTTTTTGTAAGAAAGTACATTTAAATTTTATAATTTTATAATTTTATAATATAAATATTATTATATGAGACGAAATGGTTTATCAAGTTTTTTTTTAAAGCTTTTACAAAAGTTTTTTTTTTCTATTATAGATGAAGGAGAAAAATGGTTTTAGGTCACTCATGATGAGTCAACCCAATCCATATTAATATTATTTATACCATTAAGGTAATATAAGGGAAAAATGATGAAAATTTATATTTTGTCAATAAATATCAAAGGTTTTAACTCGCCACTCTTATAAATATATATGTTAACAGTAACATACATAACTAGAACGTAAGAAAGATGATTGAGAAGTTAAAAATACAAGAAAAAAATAATGTATTCTCTCTAAAAAAAAAAGGGACTTTTGAAACAAATTTTTTGCTAATTCACAATGAAAAATATCAAAACGATGGAGGATGCAATACGCCACCTTGAGTTGGAAAAGCATCGCCTCGAAGCTAACAAACCTAAAACTGATATATACACGGTTGACTCTAATTCACAAGATGTAAAAGGAAAAAAAACATAAGAAAAAAAGTGGACATCAATATAAGCAAAAGGGGAAGCCACCAAAAAGCAAAGGGTTTGCCAACATGTAAAAGGAAAACATCCTTTTAAGAAGAAAAGGAGCAATATGGAAAAAGTCAAGTGCTTTAATTGTAGCAATAAAGGACATTTTGCTAATGATTGTAGTGAGCCTTAAAAGGTAAAAAACCTTTGGTAATCATAAGTACAATAAATATTTCTGGTTCTGTTTTATTGACTGGATTCAATTAATGATGGACTGTAAACTCAGGAGCCATTAACCATGTAATAAAGGATAAGAGTTTCTTTGTCAAATCTCGACGAGTTTCACATGGAACACGAAGGATATATGTAGGAAACAACTCTAGAGTAGAGGTGAAAGGGATTGTCACGTGCATGTTAGTCTTGCACGGTGAACAAACCCTATTTTTACATGATGTATTATATGTTCCAAATATTCATCGGACTGTGTTGGTTTTACTAAAGCTAGGTTTTAATTTGTATTTTCATGAAAATGATGTTAACATGTCATTAAAAACAAGTTCTTATGGTATTGGATATTTTTTGGATGGTTTTATTGTATTAGATGTTGATTATAATACATATAATGTATGCTTTTCTTTATTTGCATCTTATACTAATTGTGAGAATGATGTGACTTTTATGGCATGGAAGGCTAGGTCATTTAAGCCAACAACAAATGAATAATCTGGCCAAAGAAGGCTTATTAGAAAATGTTGGAAAAATATATTTATCTACCTATGAATATTTCCTAGCTGGAAAAACAATAAGAAAACCATTTAGAAAAGGTATTAGAGTTGGATTTCCATTACAATTAATTTATTCTGACATTTATGGTCCAATTAATGTGAGGGTAAGATGAGGGGGTGTTTATTTCATCACATTTATAGATGATTTTACTCGACATAGTTATGTCCTTATGATTTCTCATAAATCAGAAGCTTTACATTGCTTTATAAATTCATTAATCTAGAGGAGAATCAATTAGACATAAAAATAAAAACTTTGAGAACCGATCAAGGTCATGAGTATTTATCTGATCTGTTTAAGAAATTATATGATGAAAAAAGGATAGAATGACAATTGACTATTCCTAGAATGCCACAACAAAATGGTGTTGCAAAAAAAAAAAAAATAGAACCCAACTTGAAATGATTAGGTTAATGATGGCACAGACAAATTTGCCTATTACTTATTAAGGTGATGCACTATTAACTATCATGTATGTAATTAACCATGTACCCTTTAAGTTAGTTACAATTATGCCATATGAATTATGGACAGAACAACAACTTGGCTTGAGTTTTTTGAAACCTTGCGGTTGTGCTGCTTATTCTCATGATTCTTCTAATGAATATGAAAAACTAGGTCTAAGAGAAAGAAATGTATCTTTGTAAGATATTCTGAACACTCCAAAGGATATGTGTTCAAAGATGAGTAAGGAGGTGAAAATATAATTGAATTTGAATAATGAGATGTCATATTTTTAGAGAATATTTTTTCTAGACAGAAGGAAGGAGGCCAAGACCTATCTCTTTATGAAACTTAGGATCAAAATGTTTTTGTTATACAAATATAAATCAGCTACGATGAACTGATCATCATAATATTCCTCGTCGTTGTCTTGAGACCAAAGATGAAGAGGAGCCAGGAAATATAAATGAAGCTCTTACATGTCCTATTAAAGAAAAAGTAGATTAAAGATATAGAAGAAGAGTTGGAATCTATGAAATCAAACTAAGTTTAGAGATTAGTTGATTTTCCAAAATGACATAAGGCCATTGGTAATAAATGGGTCCTTAAAATAAAACGAAAGGTTGATGGTAGTATCGAGAAATATAAGGCTCGATTAGTGGCTAAATGATATACATAACATGAATGAATTGATTATGAGGAGACATTTCCACTTGTTGTGATGCAAAATTATTCCTTAAATTGCTAATTTAAGGTTTGAAGAAAGTTTGCAATTTGATACAACAAGAACCTTGCCTTGAAAAACCCAAGTTATATGCATTTTGATCACCCACACCTTAATCTTATAATGATATACGAATAAGAAGTATAAATCACAACGAAGTTGATCAATCCTTCAAAGAGTTTGCAAGTTCAATTAAAAATTTAGTATGAGAATCGTTCAACCACCCAAAAAGAAATAAGCATACAACATAAGAGTGTGTGTGTGTGTGTGTGAACCCTAAAACTAATGGGTTAGACATAAATAAAGCTCAAACTAATTAAAATTAGGTTTAAAATAATGAAAATAAATAAAACAATAGTCTAAGATTATTTTTCACCATTTTCCGCATATGATAGTAAAAAATAGCCAAGAGAAATAATTGTTGAAGAATCCTTGCTAAACAAAAGTTTGATACCTTGTAAAAAACGAATTAATTTCTGACTAATTAATTCTTCTTATTTGATATGTAATTCTTGTAAAATAAGTAAGTTAAAAGTTACCATATAAGTTCCTAATAACATTAATAATTTTTTGTAGTAAATGGAATCCGTAACTCTTAAGGAAATAATTTTTTTTTTCTGTTTTCGTACTTTACTAGCCGATTTTAGATCCAATTTTAAACACGTCATTCTTTTTTGTTTAAATAAATTAGTGGGCTTCCAATATATCATTAAAAAAATAAAAATATTTAGTTTGAAATCACATCTAAACTCTTTTTGTATATTCACATATGACCTAGAAAATAGCTAGATATCTAGATTTACATATAATAATCTTTTTCAATTCAACATCTTAACTTAATCCATTAAACTCCTTTTAGATATACTTTATTTTAGATTTTAGAATAGACGCAACGGATACTCCTACTTTGATATTGCAGCAGGATCGCACAGGAACCTTAAATCAATCTCTGGCGATCACAACCCATAACTTAGTGGCATTATTATAGGTTTACTTTCTTCCTCCTCCTCCTCCTTTTCCTTTAAGGTTGAAACTAGCGCTACAAACTTTGGATGGCTTTCCTTGAGAGAAAAAAATATTATTGTTTGATGGATAAACTTGTTTTTCCTTGTCTAGAGGGCGATTGGGCTGAAATTTGTGCCATAGGAATTAGCTTTCCAAGCATGCTTCTTAGGTAGAGAATTTGTGACTCCAAAGTTGATGTAATATCACTGGGAGTCCAAGTGGTGATGAATTGCAGTTATTATAACTGCTGCGGTTGCGGACTGCAGCAGGGAGGTCTTCTGGTATGGCTGCTATGGCATCTGTAATGGGGGCTTGATCTTGAAATTATTTTCTAGTCCTTTTCAGCACAGCATCAGAAGTTAAGTTTGGGCCATGGATGATAGACTAGAGTCATTAAAATCCCAGTTTTGTTCTTTTGGTTCAAGATTTGAAAAAAATTGGTAAACCATAAAGTCAATTTCGGCATTAATGCGAGTAGAAATGCAAATGTTAGGTGGAGGTAGAAGGCTTTATTGGAAACAAACTGTCCTGGAGGATGTGGTCAAGTCTTTATTCGACTCCTGCCTTGGAAAAGAGAGGGAAGGAGTTCCCCTGTCTAAAGACTCTGTTCTGTGCCTTGTACAGGGTTGTTTTTTCTGATCTTGAGAATTGCGTAGAACACAATCTAACTTTTGTGTGGAGATTATGATTTATGGAATCTAAACCCTTTCTTGTGTTTGTTATTCGAGGCTTTCTAAATTTTACTTTCCTGTGCTTGTAAGTGCCATCCATTTGTTTAATCACTATAATTATTGATTCCGTCAAACCTCATTTGTGGTACCATGAATTTGGGTGCTTTGTCCCCATCGTCATCTGCCCCCATACCTTGTTTAATTCTCACCATAATTCAGGGCATGTGCGCTTCTAAGCTTCTTTGAATCTGATCTCCCATGCACCCCCCACGATTCAAATCTGATCACAGTTTTCTTCCTTTTGTTTTTTCTTTTAGTGCTAATTCAACTGCTGAAAGACGTTACATCTGCATTGCTTTGTAAAATTTATGGATTATACTCTTTTTTATTGCCTCAAAACGGGCCATTTGAACTTCCACCATTCCATTCTTTGTTTCTTTGACAGGGGAGCCCTTCCCATAAGATTCTTGCAACATTATCTATCTTCTCTTGACAATTAACTAGTTACTTTCTTCATGTAACTAGTTCTTTAAATTCGCATGCAGTGCCCACTGTTGCTTACATTACTTGCAGGTTTTTGGAGTTTCTGATTTGAAGATGGAAGTTGAAGTTCCGGTGGACTAAATGCGGTTGGTAGCAAATGAAGTTTCAGCCTCAGCCTATATTGTGGAGTGTTGACTTAAATCTGTTCACGTAAAGTGTGAGCTGCTACACTTCTCCGTGTATCGATGTTCAAATGCATTTGCTATAAGGTATCTAATTTCAGACAGTTACAGCATCTTTCACTTCTGTGTTGAATTCCAACTAGTTGATAATGATCCAAGCAATGAACAATTCTGCAATTATCAGTGTTTTAAATGATGGATAGGTTTACATGGGGCTAGAAAGCCTTCTAGCATTTAATCGGAAACGCCCTCTACTATTGAATTGTCTACCCGGATCTTCCCTAAACGCCCCCTCTCCCTCCCTCTCTCTCGCATTTGCTTTCGTGCTCATCTATTTGAAAGGCCTTTAACCAAAGAGTTTATCGCTATAAAGCCCACTCTTTATGAAGGTTCTTCTGTCCTTTATTGCCTAATCCATGTGGCTCTTAATAATTTTCTTCTTCCAGCCTGAACTAATATCTCCTCATAACCAGGTGGCCATAACTTGGTTGGATTCCATGATAGAAGAAGAAGAGTGGCTAAGGATTTATCTCCATTTCACTCCTCTTATAGGATTAGAACTTCTTTGATACAGTGCACTCCTATATCCTGCATAAAAATTCAAACTTTGTCACGCGGACGTACAGGGAGATGGATGGTGGCATGTATCATCAACTCTCCTTTTAAATTGTTTTTTTCCCTGAAAAAACTCGATATTTTTTTATGTTTTTGATGTGTCTATATATATATAATTATCTTAATGTATTTTTAATTAAAAAATACGCATCCTACAACCCACAACACTAAGTAAAATCCCTAGTCATTGCCAACAGATTTGATAGTTTCTGTTGGGTCCACTGATAATGATCTTGTTTCTACCAAGTAAAATTCGTAGTCATTATCAACAAATTTGATAGTTTATGTTAGGTTTGGACAGCCAATGACACTTAAAATAGGAGGGTTTTTTTTTTTTAAGCAACACACGCCATAAAAATATCGTTTATGGTGATGATCTTGTTTCTCCTTGAAGCCGCAGCGTGTGTGGTGACGACCCTCTTAATAGTCGTTGAAACTTGAAACTTCTTCTTTTATTTTTATTTTTAAAAAATATCCTTCAACACCCGTTGAGAAAGGAGAGAGCAACTAGGCTATGATGCACAAAAATGATATTTTATTAATTATTTTTTTGAATTCATTTTTAAAAAAATAGGCAAAATCCAAGCAAAAATATTCTTATTATTTTTTTATTCGGTAAGCCATAAAATTAATCTAATAAAAAAAGAAGCTCAAATAATAACATAAATTGACGAGTGACAGGAAGATTAACTATCCTGGTCAAATCGCTAATGAGGTTACTAGATTTAGATCAGATGCATAGTTGTCTTAACACATACGTTAAGGAATTCAGACATTCAATGTAATTAGCAGCATTTGGATGCTTAACTTGAAAGAGATCAAACATTTATGTCAAATCTCATCTCTGCTTTGTAGAAAAGCAATGGGAAACCAATTGCATTTCTTTTATTAATTTTACTTTGCTATGTCTGGAAAGAAAATCTGGAAACGATGAGGTTTTGTTTCTGTTTCGGTTGCTTAAAAATAAGTGGGGTCTTGTCATAGACTCTTGTGCAGGTTTTTATGCCTGAATTTCGCAAGCCTTTCTCTACTCTTTAACTATTCTGTCGGGTTTTCTAAGATAAGAAATTTGCTTCATGGTTGGCTTGCATGGTTTTCTGACCGAACAGTGGAATGCATATCTGGATTTGTTGAAGAGGACAGTTCTCCTTTGCTAACAGCCTTTTTTTTAATTGTTTTGTCCAATATCTTATATCATTTTCCCTTCCCTCTTCTTACATCTTTCAGGATTTCCCTGGGGTTTTTTCTACCTTACTTTTTGTTGAGATTACCTCAACCAATGAAAATGATCGTCACATCTCTCCGGTTGTTTCTGTCAAAACATTATTTGTTCTGCTATATCTCAGTGTAAAATACGAAAACATTGCTCGCTTGTAGGATCAAACCCCCCTTTTCACTGGGTTCTGTTTTCTGGTGGGAGGGTACTGCTGCGGAAGAGGGTGTTTGAGGTGAGAGCCACCGTGTTGTGTGAAGGACTAAAGGAACTTGTGTTTGTGTTCATATCTATTACCAAAATATATAGAACTATTACGCGCAAATGTTTTAGCAAGGGCTAGTTTTTGACCCTGTGCACCTGCCTGTAACTGCCTGCTTGAACTCTATTATATGCTTTCCAGTAGATTCTTAATTCATTGTTTATGTTCCTGAAGATACCTGGTGAAATTTAAATGAATAATAGAACTGTTAATGGGTATTGAGACTAAAAAAGAGTGACTGCTATTTTGTGCAGAGGAAGGAGTCAATATTTAATTCATTGCTTATGGATGGAAATAGTTCATCACTGGCGCCTGAAACTAATATTGCAGCTCTGAAAGAAGCCCTTCATACACAGCAACTTCTTCTACAAGACCTTTACACCGAGTTAGATGAAGAACGAGAAGCCTCAGCCTCTGCAGCAAGCGAAGCTTTATCCATGATATTGCGGCTGCAAGGAGAAAAGGCCTCACTGAAGTTGGAAGCAAGCCAATATAAGAGAATGGAAGAGGAAAAGATGTGTCATGCAGAAGAGGCTCTGGCAGTTGTCGAAGATCTCATATATCAGAGAGAATTGGAGATTGCATCTCTTGAATACCAGGTTCAGGCTTATAGGTACAGACTACTGAGCATGGGCTGTAATGATTTGGGTGTGTATGAGAATTCATTTCCAGAGAATCTGTTAATGCAAAGAAACGAACCTTTATCTGGGAATAGTGGTGCCAACGGAAATTTAAGGAGATTTAACTCTTCACCTCAGGTTTCTTCTACGGATGCCAATTACAATAAAAATTCAAATGAAAGAAAGAGATCTTTAGTCCCAGTGCCAGATCCAATGGAAATCGATGTGGAGGAAATTGCAATTTGCGAAGTTAATGATTCGGAGAAGAAACCAGGAAGTTCTGGTGCAGACGCGAATTCATTCTGGGAGCAGATCAAAAGGTTGGATGAAAGGGTAAAAGAAATTTCGGACAACGAAGATTCTGGTAGAAATAAATCAACGATCTGGAAGGGTGGAACTTGGTCTCCGTCATTGTTTTCACAAATGGGAATTGGAACATCCGGCCGTGCAACAAGAAAAACAAATGCTACTCATTCGGACGAAGTTAAGCAGCATCAAGATTCACAGGAAGGTGTCCAGGATATTTTTGAAGTCTCTCAAACTTCCGGGAGCTGCAAAGTTCCTGAATCTTCAGTAAAAGAACATCACAAATTGACTTTGGAAGGTGAAAACAGGCTTCAAAAGCCAGATATGGTATCCAAGGATATTCTCGAATCACCTAATCAAGATGAAAGAGGTCTGATAAAGACAATCATGCTTTCTACGATCCATGAGAAGAAATTACCCAAGGCAAGAGAAGGGACAAATGTTCACCGAAATTTGCCTCCTATGAGCCGCCCAACATTTAGTTTCAGCAATTCTCAAGGTGAGTATCGACAGCTGAGTCAGAGAGTTGAGAGGCTCGAGAGAGCAAGAAACAATACAAGGCAAGAAATTATTGCTGAAGGAGAAGAGGAAGTGAATTTGTTGAAAGAGATACGTGAACAGCTCAATTCAATACAGTCTGAGATTAGAAGTTTGACAACGAAAAAACCCCATGTTCCTGATGAGCCACCTTTAAAACCTCTACGTGAGGTATGTCTTCTCCACTCTCACTCATGCATTCGGGCACAGCAGGACTTAACCAGCGTGTTTGAGCAATTTGATTTCTTCATTCTTATGTTTAGTTCAGTTAATTCGGATATCACAAATATTACGTTTATTTTCAGGCAATGCTATACTTTTGGTTTTAAATTCGAGCAATCAAGCTTTTGCTGCCTCAATCACCGAACTTTCATGAATTGTCAGGTTTTGATACGTTCTGCAAAAAGGAGTCGGTAGGTAAGGCTGTGCTTTAATTTTTGAATGGAGTGAATATTACGCAGTAGATTTGTGGGTTTTATTTGATTTGTTGTAGAAATCCTATTCACTGTAAATGTTGCTCGGTGCACATCAGTCACAGAAGAAGTTTTTTTT
>Ga0325411_1002412_pt1 | contig 21148 bp, 6 predicted proteins | sample PopdelMetagenome_13_FD_206181 | JGI IMG/M metagenome (GOLD analysis project Ga0325411, IMG submission 206181) | Populus deltoides microbial communities from Bellville, Georgia, United States - Xylem-PdIQD-R4 | ecosystem: Host-associated > Plants > Phyllosphere > Stem > Wood/Secondary xylem...
TTCTTTTTGAATATTTAATTGCGAAAATATATCCTTTTTCCGTAAATCTATTAATAGATCAAAACTAATTAACGTGGGAAACAGATCCAGTAACGCAAAACATGCCCACTTGACCCAACCAAACCCCACTTTTGTCGAATTCATACAAGAGTGACATTCCCATGTTCTCATTGATATAATATAGAGGTAACCAAAAGCATACAAGACAGTACTGGCGAGAATTTCCTGTGTTCACGTTTTTCATGGAACTGGAGCTTCTTGTATTTGTGTTCTTCCCCTGTCTAGCTTTCCTCACCCTTTATTCTTATCTTCTAATCCGCTAGCTTGTCTTCCTTTTTTGGCCCTTTCACAAATATCAGGTGCACTCACCATTTAAGAGTATCTAGCGTGGCAATACTGGGTCATGTCATACACAGCAAGTTTTAGGGACACAATCAGACACTTTTCCACCCCTTATTTATTTATTTATTAATGTTGATATCGACACTAGCTTGTATATATTTCAATTAATTCCATGAAATTTAAAATTAATAATTATATAAATATTCAATAACTATAAAATTTGTAAGGCTAAAACTAATTACTTTTAAAAAACAAATTTAAAACCTAACTTATTGAATTCCCCCATCAACATTTCACTTTTCCACCTTTGATCAATAACTTGAACTTGATGAGTTATTTTGATGATAGGACATGTATGTGAACATGGTCCTAGATGAATGTACATGAAAGAATTATGGGGATATCCGTACTAGATGCACAAACGGCTAAGGCAAAAATAAAATAAAATGGTGCTGTCTGGAGATGTCAGGCTAGTTGCGTGCACAAAAGATGCACCCAGGTCCCGGGCATCTACATGTCCAAAATATTCTTGTAACGTGATTGCATATTCACAAATAAATCAAACCAACACCCCTCTCAGTGCCAACTCCTTCATCTACGAAAATCTTAAATTCGTTGGATACCACGTGAATGAGGAGTGAAAAATGCTATGGCTTCTATTTAGCCATAGCCACGGCGCCATGGTAATTAAGTAGCAGTAGGTATGGTAGCTGCGACACAGTTGCAATGACAAGCTCGCCTACTGGTGTAAAATGGCCCTCTCTCTCCGCCCAGATCAAACTTGGTGATAATCAAACAAAAGAAAAGGACCTTGCAATAACATCCTTTCCCTTTTTCCCTTTTTATAGGTGAGAATGAAAAGGGAGAGAGGACAAAAAAGATGGCCGGGGAACATAAAAAGAGGGAGCGAGGACATAAGAGATGGCAAGGGAAGCTCCAATCCAAGAGGGTGGCTAAAACCCACCGCCTGAGAAAGGGCTCCGTTGTAAGGTGGCTTAACATAATAGCAAGCTGAGTCGAGCAATTAGTGTATCTTATGCAGAAATTGCAGCTGAGGCCTATAAACACTTTCAGGGGCAAGAACTTACCAAAAGCGTAAAAGAAAAGTAGAAGGAAAGAAGAATCATAACCTGGAAAGAGCATTAAAGTTAAGCTTCAGATCTGTAAAAGTATCAGTGATATATAACTGGGGTAAATAAAAATAAAGATGCTAGCTTTTGGATCTTGTTAAACCTTTGGACTAAAGGCATTTCTTAGCGTGAACCATTTGGTCAATTCCACCGATGATGTCACTGAAAACATAGATTAAAGTCAGTCAAGGCCCTTGTAGCTTAACATTGGAAACTTCCTCTTCAAAGTTCAAACAGGAGCACATAGAAGCACGGAATAACGGGACTGGGATTAGCCAGTCTTTGAGCTAGCCCTGATTGAATCTACCGAATAGCATAAACTCTATCTTGTTAAATTTGACAAACTGTTTTCCCAGATGGAAAGATGATAAAGAATGATGTATGCTCACGCATTATAGAACCCCGTCTAAATGATCAGTTCATTTCCAGGGCTACTAAACCAACAAGAAAACATGTCAACTAAAATGTCTTCATAACCAGAACTCTCAAAGGGATATAAAAGAAAATGGACCATGTTAAAGTGCAAGTGCCAGGAGGAAACCAAAAGTAAAGATTTGATTTTGATGTTGCTTCCAATGCTACCGCAAAGCAAATCAATAATTGGAGCAAGGATATTTATCTTCAGGGAATAATGCTGATACTGAACGTATAATTTGGTACATACGCTATCAGTAGGTTGGCTCTCTTAAAAGCTTCTTGCTAAATAATCTATCTTCTCTGGGCCAATTCATCATCATCATCATTTTGTTGTTAGGTTGTTCCATTGAACTTCTTTCAATTGTTATTTGATATATCTAGTTTTTGATCCAGTCGGTCCATATGAAACTGGGGTTGGATGCCAACAGCCAAACCTACTTGAGAAGGCAGGCTTCATTCCATCTTCTAGGCCTGGGATGCCAAACCACCACATGCGCTTCTTCTTCTTTTCTTTTCACACTTGACCTTACAAATTAAAAACTTCTAATAACTAATTAAATCAGGATACCTTCATGTGCCAAATTGCACCTTTTATCTTTGCATGAGTTATAATTCTCCAACTAGTACCTTAGTTGGTGACTATCAATTCTTCTATAGCCTCTTAGATTCAGAGAAGGTTTGCCAAACTCAAGTGTGGTTCTGCATGCAGATCTGCTAATTGACAGCCATAACTACCTTGCTGTCTACTGCAGCTCTAAGATCTATAATTTTCGTCAGCTGCATCATACAAGTTTTCGGCATTCATTTCTCTCTCCTTTTCTAGTTGCTTAATAGTAAATGACAATGTATTGTAGCTCAACTTCTTTATGAAAGGACGGCTGAGATAGATAGCAAAACCCTTCCATTACCAAGCAGTAAAAACAAGAGGGGCTATGGCACAAGTAAAGTTGCGTTTAGAACCACGAGGATGTAGTTCTAAACAGCCACTAAATATTGAAAGCAGTCCCTTCACACAGAAGAGCTTAAAGGATAATATTGCTTCCAAACTCTCTCTTCCAGAACCCACTTTGGTGCTACCCTAGTTAACTTTTCCTAATATGTAGAATTAAGGCAAATATGATTAAAAAGCTTGTCCTTGGCATGTGCAACAGCTTATTGACATACAAAAGGTGCACTATACTACAAATTCTAACATTAAATATAAAATATCAAACTAATCTTTGACGATAAACATTTCATTTGATCATCAACTTCCTTGAAAAACAAAGGAACACTTTAATGCAATAACCTTCATGTCATTTGGCAATACCAACAGTACATTCTTCAATCAAACATACCACTACTCCCTGGACCAGTCCCCGCTCTTACCACCAGTTTTACGCTCAAGCCGCACATCCGTCATCTGAATTTCCTTAGAAGCGGCCTTGCACATATCATAAACAGTTAGGCCAGCAACCGTCACGGCCATCATTGCCTCCATCTCAACCCCAGTTTTCCCAGATGAAGCAGCTTCCCCTTCAATTTTGACACTGTGATCATCCGGATTCAACACTAGATCAACACGAACATGGGTTAGCATGATATTGTGGCATAATGGGATAAAGCTGCTAGTATGCTTTGCTCCATTTATGCCAGCAATTTTGGCCACAGTAAGGACATCGCCTTTGGCCATTTGGTTGGCTAAGACCATATCAAACACCTTCTTGCCAAGAATTACTTTGCAACTAGCAATAGCAATTCTCTTAGTATTTTCTTTTGGAGACACATCCACCATTTGGGCCTCTCCTGCGCTTCCAATGTGGGTTAGCCCAACAGGGTTATGATTCATTTTTTGATGTGCAAATTGGGATTGTTGAGACCTGCTAAAATTTTCACTATTAGAACTGGCGAGTCCATGAGGTTTTAAACGGGATTCTCCAACCGCTTGATTGCTAGATCCAGCAAATTCACTTGGAGGACATTCACCAAAGACTGATTCCATTTCCTGAAACAAGCATTGGTGTATAAGAAAGAAAGATTGTGTAGCAAAAGTAATGAGTAATTCTCTTGAGAGAGACTGAGATTAATATCGAAATGCATTAACTATGTTTTTCTAGATGATTGAAGATTTTCATTATCAAAGGAACAAGGTAGGTGCTCAGCCTACTACAAGAACATTACAGAGGGATATAACCCTGAACAACTGGGACAGCAGATGATTTACACCTGACAGATTAACAAAATCCCAAAACAGATGGTGACAGAACCTTTACCTTATTCATTTCTTCAATGACACTTGAAATATCATAAGTTTTGTCAGTACTAAAGAACCTTCTCGAGTGGGGCAATGCCACTGCAGCTCGCCGAAGAAACATGACAAACAGAGCTCAATTTTGGCCCTACTGTTGCCAGGGAACAGAAAAAAAAAACACTCAAACTTTGCCTGGTCAGAATATCATCAAAATTATTTGAAACAAAATAAAAATGAAAAAGAAGGAAAAAATCATTCTATATCTAACAGAGTTATTACCATAGTTGATGCAATATTTGCAAGTATAAAGTCACGTAAAACTCAAATAAGCACGCTGCGTGAAAATTTGTGCAACCAGGGTCTCGTTCAGGCATTTGTACAAACAGGTGACAAACATAAAACTTTTGTAAGACCAGCAGAGCTGGAAGGGGATTTAGGTGTATTTCGTACCTTCGAAGAGCGATGGTTTGCGCAGGATGTGTAGATGTGGAACAACAAACTCTATCTTGATTCGATGTCAGGAGTGCACTGTAGCTTGCTTTTGGTAATTCTATCAAGATTCTATTTCTTTTGTCGAGTTCGACCAAATTTCAGGGCCGAAGTTGGCTAGCGGGTTCTTTGGACTTTGATTTTTTGATTAAATTTGTCTCAATATTGTCAAATTGGATTCGATTAGTCTTTCAAATTTCATTAATTAGTCATTCTTGAGCCCTCTAACTTGATATATAAATTAAGCAGAAACAAGAAATCAAATTCACGACAAATATTGATTAAAATGTACTGAAAATTATAAATAAATACACTGAAATACAATTTCTAAATATTAAATATTTGAATACACACACTATTTTATTAATATTTACTTTTAAAAATCTCATTTCCTCACGGATATCTTTCCCTAACTAGATTCAACTAACATCCCATATTCATCTAAAAAAACTTCAAAATTTCTCCACTTCTGCAGATGCTTGATAAGTTACTACTTTTTTCTTTCAAAACTATGATTTATCTTGCAAATCTTTAACACCATCTCACAATTACTATCAAAACCCTATGAAAAACCCATAATTATACAAATCCTAGTTTTTAATTTAGATGGGGAAGTTGGAGCAGGCTAAAGTTTAATTATTTCAGGAGGGTCGGGGGAAACAAATAATTTTTTAGGGCTTGGGGGTAAGCAATATTTCTTTTATTTATTTAGTAGGAATTAATATTAATATAATAATATATGTTTAAATATTTATTATATTTAAAAATTATAATTTACAAAGGGATGATGCTGATTCAGGGAATGTTTAATATCTATTGTGTATAGTTTCATAACTAGATAGTTTGTGATACAGCGGGTTAAATTTTTCCTAACATAAAAAAAAAATAAAGCAATAATAATATAAGTCAATCTTGGTTAATTTTATTAACTTGTGACTCATGATACGAGATTAAGATAACCTGTATATATAAAAAAAAAACTTAAAGCTCATGGTTTGATAACCTAATGTTAAATGATAAAACAAAAAAATAAAAAAATAATGTCGAAGAAAAAAACCTGAGTTAACTAAGATTAATTTAACTAACAAACCACTTGTGATATGAAATTGAGATAAAAAAATAGCCTCTAAAAAAAAGGACCAGCAAAATAGATCAAAATTCAATAAAAAAATATTTTTTAAAAAAAACTTTAGCTAACTTGATAAATTTGTGCTCAAGATAACCTCACATAAATAAAAACAAAAACATGACAAAACTCAATCGTCAAGACTAAAAAAAATCAATTTTATAAAAAAAAGACCGAGAAAAAAAATCTAAGTTAACCCGGGTTAACTAAACTAACCTACCACCGGCGATATGAGATCAAGATAAAAAAAAATATTATCAAAAGAAAAACCTAGAAAAAAAGACTGAAGTTAAAGAAAAAAACATTGAAAAAAAATCAAGTTAACCCGGGATAACCTTGCAAAAAAAATAAAAAAAATCACAAAGCTCAAGAGCCAACAATCTAATGCCAAAAGAATGAAATTGCAAAAAACAAAATCAATAAAAAAAAACTATTGAAAAAAAAAATTGAGTCAACTCAACTAAAATGTTACTTAAAATATGAGATTAGGATAACCTAACAAAAAAAAAATGAAAAAAATAATGAAGTTCAAGGCCTAATAGCCAAGATTTTAAATGATAAATTTGAAAAAAAAATAATTTTTAATAAAAGGATAAAAAAACTTAAATTGAAGTTGGGTCATGAGACAAGATTACCCTGTAAAAAGACAAACATGAAAAAATAACAAAGTAAAATTTTTAATTACAAAACAATATGGATCGAATCTAGTATAAAAACTAAATCAAAGAAAATAATTAGGGACTAAATTAAAATAATAATAAAAATATAGTAATTAAAAGAACGAAGATCCAAATTAAATAAAAAATAAAATAAGATTTTGAGGGATAAAATTAAAAAGAAAAGGATAAGAAAGCAGCAATCAAAAGAGCAGAAATTAAATTTGGATAAGAAATAAATGCAATAAAATGACGAGAGATAAATTGAAAAAAGAATAAATGAAGGAAATGTTAAAACACAAAAAAAATCAATTAAAAGAATGAGGACAAAATTATATATAAAAATCAAATTAAATGAAATTCTCAAGAATGAAATTGAAAACAAATCTAAAATTAAAAAACATCTAAAGCAAAACAAATGATAATCAAAAGAACAAGGTCTAAAATTAATAAAAATACAACTAGAGGACATAATTGTTTTTTGGAGGGCTCGTGTGGATTTCAAGGCTAAAAATAAAGAAATAGAGAGGGAAAAAAAAAGCATACTCGAGGCTAACCGTGCCCCTATTATAAGCACGTGTTACACCGTTGACAAGAGAATAATGTGTCGCTTCTAATGCTGCTCTAGATAATACAATTTGATAACTAGATGGCCTCGCACACGTTGATGTGTGTAAAGCATTTTTGTAATTTTTTTTAATATTAATTAATTTATTAAAATTATAAAAGGACCCCTATGCAAACTTAAAAATAACAAAAAAGAAAAAAACGATTCCCCTGTAATGTGTCTAGTATCATAGTAAAACACCTTTGACTTTTAGGTTTTTTAATAAAAAAAACAAATTTGATCAAAAAGCTAAACTAAAAAAGGACTACAATTATTTTAGCTTGCAATAGTTTGTAGAGAATATTTAGGATTAGATAATGGTTATTTTTTAAAATATTTTTTTTACTGAAAATGTATTAAAATAATATTTTTTTATAAAAAAATATTTTTTATTTTAACACATAAAAATTATTAAAAATTATTAAAAAACACAATTTTAAAAAAAAACAATTAATTTAAAAAAAAACAATTTCAAACACTTAAAAGTTCACATAAAAATTAAATAAATAAATAAATTGAACGGAACTGAAAACAACATTGATGAAGTAAAAAAAAAAGGGGAGCTATTTTATCATTGTTATAAATTGAACGCCACTATTTGAATAGGTTCGTGGGCCTAAATGAATTGGGCTAAAACAAGCTTAAGGACTATTCATAAACGAGTTTTAAGGTTAGGTTAGAATTGACTTGTTAGTCTTATCAAACAAGCTCCAGTTTTAAACACCTCGATTTATCTGCAGACTATGAGCAATTAAACCAATATCTTTTATTTTCTTTAAATTAATAGAGTGAGTGTAGCCATGAGAAGCTGGCTTTATGGTGTTTTTGTTTTGTCTGATTTCCTGGTCACTGATTTGGCAGCATGCATAACCTCTTTTAATTCAAAATTCTTAGATTTTTTTTTATTTCTTTTAAAATAATGGTATCACATGAGTATTATTTTTTTGACATTTAAAAAAAAAATAACCAGGATCACAGTGTAGCTCATGCCATCTAACCATTAATCACCAAGATATACAAGCCCAGACAACTCGTGTTATGCGTGAATGAATTCCATGGCCTCTCGTGGGCCTGCAGATTCTGCACCGAAATATTGCCTACTCAGCAACATCCTAGTCACATTGTTCATAGAAAATGCACCAAGCACTTCCCTCAAGCTCACGGGCTTTTCTGTTTGAGACCAGACCCAGACATCTTGGACCAGTTGTTGGGCCTCTCCAGCACGGTGATTTGCAATGGACTCGAGCCTCTTTTTTATCACACAAAGAAGCTACTTGACCCAGCTGAAGAAGGTTGCCGAATAGAGGCAATCTTGGTGGGCCTGGAGGCAGCCTGATGGATTTATGCTGTGACTTCAAATAACCACGAAGAGTAGGATTGAACACTGGGCGGCAACAAGGTCCATGAGCAGCCTTGTTTCGTTTCGCCAGGGAAGCTAATTTTCGCAAGGTTCTACCCGGGGTATTTAATAAAAGAAAGCTAATGAAACTCTAGAGAAGAAATTATAGTTTATCGGCATCTATATATAAGATTGAAAACTGAAGGCTTGAGCTTAAACGTCTAAGAACTTGCTCAATAGAGATTAAAAGGCGATTTACTACCGCCCACTGTCTTTATTCCAGTGTTAACTAGATTACTAAACTTGAGCATTTAATTTTTCTGGACAGATACAGTATGCGTGATGATCTTTATATCATCCTACCTCAAAGAAGTAGCTTTTGCATGACCCTCGAATTTCAAACCTTGAACCATTGACAGTACACATAATAGCATGAACCCTCTAATCAGCCGAAGAAGTTGGACTAGTTTATCCTCGATTGAATCCAATAACCATGTTCAAATCTCGGTGAAACCTCTTTTTCGTTCTCTTTTTACGCAACATTAAACTTTTATCCTCAAATCACCCCCAAAAAACAGCTGACATTTTCCTGCTGACAAATGCACAAGTGAAGTAACGCCATTTTTCAGTCCCTCTAACTCGAACATTCTATAAGCATGAGAAGAAAATCCCGGTTGCTTGTGTTCCCAACTAGTCCTGCTCGAATCCGAAAAGCCAATTCGAGAGGTAACTTGAATATTCGCTAAGATAAGCAGTTTCAGAATGCACCTTGCAGAAATAAGAACTTGAATAGAATTCCATATTGGACAAATCAAAAACATGTACCAAACAGCAGGCTGCAGCCTTCAAACCGAGATTGTGACAAAATGAAAGTGAAGAGGCAACATCGTAAGTCCATAACAAGCTCGAGGACACGCAAAGATTTTACTTTGTTTTTTGCATCTAAATTGGCTATGTCAACATGAAATACAAGCAATGGTGTACCATGAATAATACCCCAATGTAGCAGTGCCCTTTCCAGTGGTTCATGCATGCTAAAATATCTTCAACACCAGAGCTCAGCTTTCTGTTGGAACATTACCTCATACTTACGGTTTGCCTGAAGAGGCAGCCCTGGCTTTATCCAACAACTGCTGTTCTCTTAGCATATCCTGCTCAGTATTATACTGTTCCCACCTCAACTTCCTGATGCTATCTTCCATTTGACTATAATTTGAAAGTAAATCAGATATGCTAACGATTACTGGGAATTACACTTCGAAAATTTCCCTGCAAACGGATGGATTTTTGCAATAAAAAGGTAAACATAAAAAAATAATAGTGAAAGCACAGGTACGAATCGACAACTCCTCGAGTGCATTAACTATTATAATAAGCCCAATCACACATACACACACACCCAAAAAAAAAAAAGACCTCAATGACAAACTAACTTGCTGCCAAGCGCAAAGAGCCCATTTTTCTTGATCATCCCACCATCTAAAGACAGGGCTCCGTGAGTTGTGCATAGGAGAGCAGAAAGCATGCCAGCTCTAGTCGTGTGTCCTTGCAGGTAAGAAAATAGGTTATAGAATAGTGTCTCTCTGATGCTATGTCCGCTGGCAGTAACACAAAACAAATTCCGCTCATCCAAATTGACCACGTTCACCGCAAAGTCAAGAAATCAAGGACTCTTCTCATTTGGTAACTTTGGCTTTAAAAGAGCATGTATTTTTTGTTGTTGTTGATAATGGGGTATGAAACCACCACCATACGGCCTGTTAATAAGCTGTAGACAATATCTCCATAAGCAATAAGTTATCCAAAAATGTTACCAAAAAGGAAACATAAATGGGGGTTTTGTCCTCATTTATAAGCGGGGTTTGCGCGTCAAATCTTCAAGACAAATGGCAGTAAATCGACCATCAATTTTCCTCCCATTTGAATATCCAAGACCATGCATGCCGGCTATGCTATTTATTCTGCCTTCATCATAATTCTCTCAAACCTTAATGCCATCATATGTCTTGCAGACTATTCCCAGCATAGTCTCCAATCCCAAGACAACCTAAAAACTCTTCAGGCGCAAGCAAATCATTTAGATGAATTCGATCGTACTTGATCTGCAATGCTATCCTCTTCTTTTTTCCCCTTTTCTGTCAATATGAAATATTGATAAAGGTAAAACTACATTAACAATGTTTTATTAAGACAAATTCCAATATATTATTCTTTTCAAAATTACAATTCTCCATTGCAATAGCTTAGAATACAATATGATAACTTGGAGAGGAGATCTAAGGAAGGAGAGGGAGAGGAGGAAGTAAATTAACGTTACTTTCGTGCTTCAATTATTTTGATTTCTATGCCATAATACTTAGCACATGGTGTTGATGCAGAGTAAAGTGCTTTAGTTTGGTAAACAAGTTCAAAAGTTCCCTATTTAAAGAAAAAAGACTTGCCATACCTTATTTTGAAGAAAAAAAAAGAAAACTCCCTTACAACCAGTGTCCAAGAAAAAAGACACTGCTGAGTTTGTCGAGCCTATAAAGTGACAGTTAGCAGGTATTAAAAGTAGAATGTGCACGCGCGCGCGCACAATTAAGTCAAGTTAAACTTGAGTTAATAGAAATAAGTATAAAACTATAATAAATAAATTTAAAGTAAAATTAACTACATTCACTTTTTTTTTTATGAAATTATAAAATCACATGCAAATATGAGAGTAATGATATTCCAAATATCTATCATAGATTAATTTTCCATTTCATAATGCTTACTAATTAAGCATTTATTGAGTAAAATGCATCAATTTTTTTTATTAATTATTTGAGAAACCTAATACTAAAAGGATGTTTTGAGGAATGGTTACTGAGTACTGTGAGAATATTACTCATTTATTACCAACGAATTTTAATAATTACTTATGTAAGAAGAGAGGATTGAATATCTTTATTTTGATATAAATTCTCTATAAAAATAAAATACCAAGAAAAATCATTAATTCAGAAACACAAAGGAAATAGCAGATGGTAACTAAATTAACGGTCTAACGGAAAAATAACAGTGAAACCTATTATAAGGGCCTTTATAATTTCCATTTCTTATCAGGCTTAAGCCCTTTATTTTCATGGGCTCAACCCCTGTGGATGTGAGCTTCTAGACTTGGACAGAAAATCCCCACCAAGCCCATAACGAATAGGTCAAATATCAAAGAAATTTCGGCAAAGGGTTTAGCTACTAGCTAGGTAACCTTTATTGGTCCAGTTGATGATTTCAGGTCTCGCAAAACTTAACGTGCAATTTATTTATTTTAAAATTAAAGGGTTTGAATTTAAGATTTTTTTAAAAAATTAAACACCAACTTTTTGAAAAAATAAATATCTTTTTAGTTAATTTTATTTTTTAATTCATTATTACTAGCATTTTCTAGTTTTCTTATTTGAATTGAATAGCTTTTTGGTTTTATTTTTCTATTCATTATTAACAAGGTTTTTTTTTTAATTTTTCTACATAAAGGGTTAAAATAAACTTTGGCAAGTAGAGGCTAGATAAATAGAAAATAAATATTTTGAATGTTTTCCATAGTTACAGTATTTCCATGTTTTATATCTTTGAAAATAAATATAATTTGATCCCTTACGTTTTAAATTTTTATATATTAGTCACTATAGTTTTAGATATTTAAATTTCAATTTTAAAATTTTATTTTTATCATGCATCACCCTTTGGATGTTGAGAGATGAAAAGAAAGTTATTGGAAAAGTAAGATGAGAGAGAAAGATTTTGACTTCTGAAAAAAATATCAAATTATTTTGTATTGGTGAGAGAATTCAATGGAGATATTTTTATTTTGAATCATGTTAGGAAAAGGAAAACTAGTGGATTCAATAGCTACAAGTGTCCATTAGCTTTCTAATAAAAAACATATAGAAGATATTATACTGTAATATAATTTTTTATTATTGTTAATGTTGGTATTCGGTTCAATTTGTACATACCCTGATTAATTTCACGAGCCCTGAAGTTAACAACCATATAAATATTTAGTGGCTCTGAGATTTATAAAACTTAAATTAGTGATTTTTAAGAAACAAATTTAAAGTCTGACCAGTTGAGTTACATCCATAGAATTACTATAATATAATTAATATACTATGAACATGCTTACCAAACCTAATATGTAGTAAGCTTTGTCCCCGTATAGACGGAGGAGGGCATGCATTGACCATTGAATTGTTGCTTCCAATTAATAGAAGAAATTGTTCACACACCTTTCCTAGCTGAATCGGTCAGCCATCACGAGCCCCGGTTAACGGATATCGGAAGAACCCAGATCGCTTAACAAGTCCATGTGTTTCATAGAGAATAATGGGTCCCATCCACCCTATTAAAATCAATTTTTAAAAATTAAGTTAATAAATTTTTTTAGATTATTTTAATATGCTGATATAAAATATAATTTTAAAAAAATAAATAAATATTATTTTAATATATTTTCAAATAAAAAATAATTAAAAAAAATCTCATCACACTTCCAAACAAACCAAAAATACCAAAAATAGTTACACACGACTGTACTGAAAGTATTTCGAATTTGACGACAGCATGGCATGTTCTTCTGCCTCTTCGCGTACTCGAAAGCCTCGTCCCACCTTGTGTGGATCATTCAACTCCAACCAAAAGCAAAGGGAGAAGTTTGAAAACAATGAATATGAGGAAAATGAAGGACCCAATGAATTGACATGAAACTTCAAAGGAGGTGAATGAGATATGGGCGTAAAAGCTAAAGGCTAATTCAATGTATGGACCCTTGTTCGGCCATGTGTTTTAGGCCTTCGGGATTCTGAAATCGTCCCTCTCCTTTCAATCCGTGTGACCATAGGAAAAGAAAATAATAAAAAAAAACCAAGCACATGGTGTTTTTTTTTTTTTCTTATTATTATTACTACAACGTGCCTGCCCGCCTGCCTCGGTGCTCCGAGATGGAAGCCCTGTTCTCTTCATATAAATTGAACAGTGAAATGGGTATCTTATAATACTAATATTCAACCCCCACGCAAAGACTTGAATGATTGAATCGCCCTCATGCTGTACACACGAGTTTGACACGGGTTCTTGGGCCTTGCAAATCAAGAGAAAATGGCAGTAGTATCTATCCTGTTATTGTCACGCTTTTCTGGGTGCATCATTTCAAAGTCACAGGTTGTACTCATTTTTTAAGGGCACACATGCACCACATGATTTTTGTCATCACTTCTCTATTGGTTGAACCTGCTCACGGGCTTTCTGATCATCAGTTTTCAATTTTGTATTGCAATGGCATGATGATGGTTTATCATCACCACCTACTACTTTATTAGAGTCCTTGGTTGTGTTGTACGCGCGACAAATCCTTGTGCTCTTATTATTTAGTTTCTCTCTTTGTTTTTGTTTTATTTAACTCGGAGTTCTTTTCTGCCAGTGTTGGAGATACCTCAAAGGCTTTATTGAAAGAGGGAGATAAAGGGATGGCCTAGAATTTGAGAACAGGATCTATTCTTTCCTCCTTTTCATGTGCATCTAAAGAAGCTTCACTTGATTGTCAAGACAACAGGGAAAAGTGATGAAAAGAAAATTGAACTAGGAATCTCTTAACAGTTCCACTGCATGTCCTGTTTTTCAGTAAAAGAAGACAGACTTGAGCATTTCTTTAAGCAACGAAACAAGAAGGTTGAGGTACAGAAGCACAGCAAATGCCACCGACTTGTTTGATTAAAACATCTGGATCCATTTTCACGAAGCTTGACTCTTGCCCATATGATAAGAAATGGTCCCCAGTTGCAAGCTTTTTCACATTTTATTCAAACCACAAAACTGATAACGAGCTTCAATTTCTAAAGGAGATTTATCTGGAACGGCAATGGCTACATGGGATGTCTTTATTAGCTGCTATTCAATTTTTCCACCAGTTACGTCAACATTTGATGATAGAGAATTGCTTGAAACATACAAACACGCTTCCTTCAAAATGGTAAATCTCAAACGGAACATGTGACAATCTTGAGTTGAGAGTCATTGATCACCACCTCCAGGACCTTCCACGCTACTAAATCAAAAACCTGCCACACATAACCTCCTGAATAAAAGATAATTTTATTGCAGCGAGGGCAAGAAAATGAATTGCCTCGTAGAAGACGTGGCTTAAGAGTAGCAGACTCGCAAATCAAAACCTTTAGCATCTCCTACTGCAAATTTTACAACTTGACTGAAATAGCTTGCATTGAGTTCATCTGAAACAAGCACCACTGACAAAAAAATATAGCCATGCGATGATAGTGCGCATTGCATGGAAAGGAACAAAAGAATTAAACAACTAAACATAAAAACAAAACAAGTATATCAGCTAAATAACCAACAATGATACAGCTGGTTAAAACTTCGAAATGTAATTCATCTGGCAAGAATACTTACTTGTAACAAAATATGTATACTATAAACAATCACAGAAAATTTGCTGCCCTACTTGGTCAATAGGTAGTTATTTTTCTACTTCTAGCCAGCTCTTTTTAAGATCCCTTGCGGTGTATCAAAACCACTGAAGAAGCTTTCAAAAGGGTTCTTCACTACATATACGCCTATGGACTATATGTCAACCTTAATTCTCGAACTACCCAGTTGATGATAATGAGTGTAATGAGCTGGATTCGCGGGAAAATGCTGCCATCAGCTTTTCCTTTGTTAGCTGCTCGGATCCTTGAGACTTGATCACAAATGTATGAAATACAGTGTCATTTGCAGCAGAAAGTTTTGACTCGACAACAGTGATTTGTGCTTCTTTGAATGCTTGAAGCACTCTTGATGCAGGATGTGAATCCAACGGACAACTCACTCTTACCATCAACTCATCATGGGAAGCTTGAATGTCGACATCTGGAGCTTGATTGTGACTTTCTCCATTTGTGTTAGCATCCAAAGCTGATGCATCTCTCAAAATGCTCCCTGACTTTTCCCTTTCAGCTTCCATTACCTTGAGCTTTGCTTGAAGCTCATTGATGTAAGAAATAGCATCTCCCAACAATGAAGCCTTGTCCATCTTGGAAATATTGGGCACAACAGCTCGTAATGCATAGAACCGCTGGTTAAGCTTCTCTCGCCGCTGCCTCTCTGCCTCAACATGATTGAGGGGTTCTTCTCTTCCATTTGCTGGCTTCCTGCCTCGTTTACGAGGCTTCCGGTCGTCTGTCGTGCCTGGCCGTTCTTCCTTGCATGAAGCTTCAACATCAGAATGCTCAGATTCTGCACTAAGTGGTTTGCCAATCACAGAAGGCCCCGAAGAGGCTCCTGAAAAATCAATTTGCATTTGCACCTGCTTTTGAGGTTGGTAATGGTTAAGCCTAAACTCCTCCCTAACCCCATTAACCAGCTCTTGAAGATTATTTGCTGTGGCTTGTGAACCATAAACATCACTTGGGGTCCCTTGTTTCATACCAAAACTCTGTGCCCAACCAGAACCACGAAGGCCATTTTGAGCACCAGGTAATGCAAGCCTAGTACCATTCTGGTAAGCATCCCATGATGGTCTCTCTTCCATTTTTCTGACGACAAGTTTCTCCCTAAAGCCATGACCATGACCATGATTTGAGTTCAAATCCTGACCAAAAATCTTCGGAACTCCAACTCTCTCCACAATCCCAAAATTTGAAAATGGGGAATTCTCATCTTTCTTTTCACTCACAGCAGGCATGGCTGCTGCTGCTGCTGCAGCAGCCATTGGCTTGGCTCTGATACTTGAATTCCGAGTGGAAAACCATGACCTTATTGATTGAACCATTTCTATACTTTCAGGAACAGATCTCACTGACCCTAATTCAACAACGCCAACATCAGTAGCCACCAGCACAATTGTCTGAAACCCAGCAGACTTTGCAAGAAATGACCTCACACAATAATCAGGCCCTGGTTTCAAAGCATCAGAGATCCACATATGCTTCCCGGAGGCATAACACTTTCCTGGACCACCTTCTCCATGGGGAAAGGAGAAATACATGGAGGCCAAAAAGAACATCTCAGTATCAGTAACCTGGTCCAATCCCAAGGCATAATTATCCTCGTCTGATTCTCCAAACAACGTCTGCAGCTTCTGAATAACTCTCTTTCTCATCCTCTGCTGAGTCTCATCCTCATGGCGTATATTGAGAATTCTAGTGACCTCAGATTCTTCACCTTCTTTAGGCTCCCTGCAAGACCCATCTCCCCAACCAAGAACCCAGTCACCAGACTTGGAACATGAAATCTGCCAAAAAATGGCATAGTTCCAGCTGAAATTGGAGGCGTTGGGGCGGTCCACAAGATCAGAGAGCTTATTTTGCAAACTCTCATCACCACACATAGCCATTAACAGATTCTGATTAGCTACAGAATTTGATAGCAAGTAATTAAAAGCTTTAGTGCCTAAAACAGCAGCAACCATGGTCTTATCTTCATCGTTCCATGCCCCACCTCCCACACCCAGCTCAATCTTCATTTCTAGGACACCCAAAACTGAAACTTCAAACTACCGACTAAACACAAAGCTTCAAACTTTATTACCCAGAATCAAATCTTGGTACTGAAACCCCTAGTTTCTATTAAAGCTAGGGACTAAAATCTAATGCATTTAGCAAAATAAAACAAGCCCACATGGTTTCTCTCGTACAATACTGTATGCATAAATTCAGATCTCAGGAACTCAATAAGTTAAAATAGCAAAAATAACAAGTTGCAAGGAAAACCCAGAAAAAGTAAAGTAGATTGATGCAAAGAAGAGACAACTGAAAGAAAATACACACCGGTTGCGTCAGGCAAATTGGGATAATGAGACAACAATTGGGGTAAGGTAGCAGGATGGTATTTATTCTCAGGTGGTATAAGTTTTCCAGGTAAAGGGACAGGTTTATAAAAAAAAAAAAAAAACCCGGAAAGCAAGCAGAAAATTTGTTAATTATTTCAGAAACAATAAGGAATGGGAAAAGGAAAGGAAAGGCTTTTTCTCTCTTTAGAGCCAAAGGGTGGAAAATGAGAGGGGGAGGGGGGGGGAGAGAGAGAGAGAGAGAGAGAGCGGAATGGATTTGCAGTTTGGTGTTCTGCCCTCTTACTCCTTAACTGCATAAGCGGACCATGGTTAAGTATAGATTGGGTTCAAAAAAGTAACCATGGTTAAATGCATGGTTAAATGAAAGAAACCTAAAATTTAATAGTATTTTCATTGAGAGATGAAAATAAAAACAAAGAAAGAATTGTTGGAGGTTGAGAAGTAGTCGGCAACGATTTTGTGGAGTTTGTTTGTTGGTCTAATAAAAGCAGTAAACAGTAGGCTCACCTGGAAACCCTTTTAAAAAACCCTTGTTTACACAACATCTTTTTTTTCCAGACATCAAGGTTAGATTCCATATTTGCTAAACGGTGACGGACACCCGATCAGTTGTAACACTTGTTATGTTCTTCTTCTTCCTCTTCTTTCTTAACAAACCGCACCCCTCTGTTACGCTCTTAACACAAATAACATTTGTTAACCACTGTCCTGAATTCTTGTGATCCACTGGTTTTTCTTACTGTGTGCGGCCCGCTACTTATTTGCTCGCAACATAATTTGCATTTTTTTCATGGTTTACGTGGCATGATTATTTCTTCTCTTTTTTTATTTTCATTTATAAAGAATAATTTCCATTTGTTAAAAACAAATCTGTTTTTCAATTATGAGGATTTTACGCCCCCATAAACCGACCTCAAGTTTGAAATCTAGTGGCGAGGGAGATATCCAGGGATATTTTTTAACAATATTTTTTATTATTTTAATAATTTATTAACATCAAAAATATTTTTTAAAAAATATATATGTTATTTTAATATATTTTAGAGTAACAATCACTTGAAAAAAAACATAAAAAAAAACTCTCAATCGTCATAGAGAGAAGTGACATGGAAGATGAATGAATGAATTGAAGTTGGAGTTGGAGTTGGATGCGGAAAAAATCTAACAAGAAATAAAAATCTGCATCTCGTTGACTTCCCATGGCAGGTGGGAAGGAAAAATTCTGACAGCGTGGCTAATCGTTTCCAATTGTTGCTTCGTCTTGTTCTTCCTTCCTTTCCTTTTCTTATCTAATACTTGTTAGAATTTTGGTTGGAGTGAATAACGATTCTAAACATATTTAAAAAAATTAAATTTTTTAAAAATACGGATAAGCTTGCGTTTTCAAACATTAAAAAAATTATTTTAAAAATATAAATAAATTAATAAATTAGTGAAGCTTATTATTAAAACCAGCATTAAATGACTTGGATCATACAAGTTTTTTGTGATTTGTTTTTTACATTTCACATTTTTAATATATTAGATCACTCTTGAAAACATGCACTATGTTAAATAATAAACGAGTAAAGGTAAATTATATTTTAATATTTGGTATTGTGGTAATTTTAGTGGTTGGAATTTAAAAAAAATTAAAAAATAAATTATATATTGATGAATCAAATAATTTTAAAATTATAATCAAGATAAAATACAGTTTTAATTTATATTGTTGCTTAACTTTTAAAAATGAAAGGTGATTCTATTTAAATATTTATTATTTTTCATTTAAAAAGTTAAAAAAAGTATGGAAAGCGATATTCTATGAGATATAATGCACATGAATCTTAATAACCCTAAAGAAATCTTAATAACAAGTATATAGAGCCTATATGATCTTAATTAAATCATGCAGTATTTTATATTTAAAAAACAACTAAGTGATGTTTTCTTTCTTGGTTTTTAGAGTGTGTTTGGCAGTGTGGTAGCGGTTGTTTTTCAAATAACTTTTCGTGCCGAAATACATGCCAATGATATTTTTTCATTTTTTAAAAATTATTTTTGACATCAGCACATCAAAACGATCTAAAAAATATAAACCGCAATCAATTTTAGCAAAAAAAAATTAAAATTTAATAAAACACAGTTACAAACATAATGTAAAACGTCTCTTCTTCTTTTTTTTTTTATTACACGTACTCTCGTGTCAGTCAAAACAGTCGTTAAATTATATAATATTCCTAATTATTTTTAAAAGGCCCTATATTGATATATTAATTATAGTTTCTTTTTTTCCACTTAAATTGCTTAATTCTTTTTTTTTTGTCAGTTAAAAAATCACATTTTCAAGCTGTTTATTTAGTTAACAAATTCTTAAATTTAAATTATGTTTTCAATGATAGTTTTAATTCAAATAACATGTCAACATATTATCATACAGTTACTACAGTTATGCGATTTTAATTCTAATATAATGCAATAGTACATGGCTAATGAGTTTATTAATATATTTAAGACCATGTTTCATGTTGTAGTTGAATGTCTTGAATATTTATTTTTTATTTTAAAATATTATTTTTATATTTTTAGGTTGTTCTGATGTATTAATATTAAAAATAAAACGTTCAATTATTCAAATTACCAATTTTTCTCCCTGCCATCATCCAAACGATGGCTTCCACATTTCACACATGCGCACACAAATTCATGGTTTTTTTTTTTCTTGGCACAGCAAGTAACAAGCGACCACTTGTCACTGTGTAATAATTCTGAAAGATGAAAAAGGGGTCCGTGTGCAGTGTCAGAGTCCCTTAAATAGATCGGATAGTTGCTATTTATAGAAACACCCCCACCAGACGGCATTCCAAGACTTCGAGCTGGAGGGCTTTTTCCACTTTTCCCTTTATTTTTTCGGTGGCGGTACTGGATTTCTCCTTTCCTTTTTCTTTTTCTTTTTGTTTCTTTTAAGTTTCATGAATCTACAACGAGGACTCCATCTTCTTAAAGCTTGAGATGTTTCCTCGGAAACCTCGCATTTAAACCATAGAAGATACAAGTGTTGGATCTTAGGATTATTTAAAGAGAAATTTTTTATTTTATATTCCATCTCTCTTTTTTAAATTAAGTAGAGAATAGAGAATTTTAAAGAATTATTTCTCATTATAAGCATAAACACAAAGTGAAGTTCAATTCTAACAACACTGTTATTTATTTATTTTATATTCCATCTCTCTTTTTTAAAAATAAATCCAAGAAATAACTCTTTAAATAATTTAAAAAATATCCCATTTAAAGTAGTTTGCTTTCCCTTTTTTTAATTAACGAGCAATGCTAGTTTTGTTAAAGTTACGCATTTGATTTTTTAGAAAGTAAATTCCAAAAGAATATTCGATAAAACTGGCTTCATTCTTTCTTTCTGTGTTTTTATTTATTTATTTATTTATTTTTGTTAACAAATGGTATATTGGGTTATTATTTTAAATCATCAAAACAAATTCCCCTCTCTTGCATCCCGTCTAGATTTTTCAAAAAACTTCAGTGAAAACGTCAATTCCCAACAAAACGAGATTGCAGTTTATGAAAAATATAAATCTGAACAAAATCCACTAACATGCTGGCGATAGAAGACTGAGTAAAGAAATTTCCGAAACTTTGAAGACGCGGTTCTAATAAAAAAATATATCTGGTAACTCAATCGGGTGGTGTATGGTTATATTTTCAGAATAAAATAGATTGAGGTAATAAAAATAATAACATATTTAGTTGAAAAAATAAAATAAAAAATAAAAATAGATCTATTTTCACAATAATTAAAGTGATTTTTTATATTTTAAAAATAGAAGATACATGTAGGACATGTTTTAAAGCACAATATTTTTTATTTGTTAATTATCCCTAAAATATCATTGTAAAAAACTTGTAATTTCAAAGTTGTTTAACTAAGTCATGTAAAATAAAATAATTATTATCATGATTTTTAAATCTAAACTGAAAGCTTACTTGAAACAGGGCTACAGTTGTG
>Ga0325411_1002414_pt1 | contig 21139 bp, 8 predicted proteins | sample PopdelMetagenome_13_FD_206181 | JGI IMG/M metagenome (GOLD analysis project Ga0325411, IMG submission 206181) | Populus deltoides microbial communities from Bellville, Georgia, United States - Xylem-PdIQD-R4 | ecosystem: Host-associated > Plants > Phyllosphere > Stem > Wood/Secondary xylem...
TTTTTTTGTACGGTAAAGAGTGTCTTTTTGTACAATTCTGCTCAACAAATGTGTCTCTTGTAAAAAACATGATGAAACCTAATTGATTTTTTTTAAAAAAAAACACTCTTAAAGATCAGATCAAAATATGGAACTTGTAGCATATTTTCTAACGAGTTGAATAGAATTCAATCTATTTCAGACGACAAAATAAGGATAGGATGTGTTTATGCCCAAGAACCAAAAAGTCAGTGATATTTGGAATTTTATGTCGTGTAGAAACATGAATGGATTCTTATTTTGAGCCTTTATTTTTTAAAATAAAGTTTTGGGGTCCATTCCCACTATCAGCACCAGTTGTTTTATGTACAAAACATAAATATAGGAGACTAATATGTCCACTTTCAAAATTTATTTTCCATCGATATGGCAATGATCATATGATACTCCTCGAAATTCAAGAATATTGTAATGATGATTTTATGTTTTGAACAGTAACTAATGTTGATATTGCTTCAAATTAGGGTCCCAGATGATGAAGCAAAAGAAGTCCAAGAGTAGCACTCTGAAGGCAATAATAGAACATATTTATTTATAATCACGTACGTTTAAAAAAAGAACATATTTATATTTATCTGTGATGTTTAATTTGTAAGGATTTAATTATGAGTTGTTTTTATTACATTAATTTTCTAACAATCTAATAAGATAATATCCTTAATTGTTATTTTAGATTAAATTAACAACATAACAATATACTAAAACAATTGATTGGTTTTTTTTTTTTGAAAGACATCACAATTGCTCATCGATCGACAATTAATAAAACAATTAATTTAATATTTGGGTTTTGAGAGTCTTCTTATATAGCTCCCTCGTTCTATTTTAACTATCATACATATCTTTCATCTTCATTCTTTTCACTTGACCTCAAATTTAATAACTCTGTGCAATCCTTAGGGAAGTCGATGGTGAGAAGGAAGAATCCAATTGAGCCACCATCCATGGTGCAAGTCTATTTCAATCTTATCATTAACTTGGAGGACCACCACAAGAATCTATCTATCGCATTTACCTGGCTGGCAAAAATAAGGCCATTATATTGCCAGACTAGATCGATATCACATCCAAATGAGAACCTGGAAATTAATCAATGAAGAATTTTTTATCCTTTTCGACATGTGTAGGTCCTACCTTAGAGGCTAGGCGATTCTCTTCTGATCCTATATAACGCTAAGGCTTCCTCCACATTGCATCCATCCTCAGCTTCTGTACTTTGCTTACAAGTCGTTAGTTTTCTTATAGCAACTAAAAGATATGGCTCAAATTGAAAAGAAGGAGGTCAAGACACCAATTCAATGCTCTGCTGCTAAGTTTTATGAGGTCTACTGGAAAGAAGCGTACCTCTTGCCGAAGATTTCTCCTTGTAATGTTAACAAAATAGAACTCGTTGACGGTACTTCTAGTTGGGAGGCTAAAGTAGGCTCCCGCAAACTCGTTCACTTCAATGAAGGTTTGAACTCAGACTTCGTAAAGGAGGGAGAGACTCTCATTGACATTTTCAATCTTTTTTCCTTAAGATAATTATCAATTAATTACTTTGTTCCACAATTTTTTTTATAGCATTTGTTTTCCTTGAGCATGCATGCATATATTTTAACAAGCAGCGGCGCCGTTGTTTTTTTAAATAGCTGGACTTGAGCATTTCAAGGATGAAGTGATAGAGATTCACCCTCAAGCGAAGAAAACCACCTACAAGGTGTTGGAAGGAAACATGATGCTTTTCTATGACAGCTTCCAGGCAACTCTTGAGGTCACTGAAGGCACCGCGAAATGGACTGTTGAATTTATAAAGAAACATGACTTATGCCCAAATCCTGATTATTACTTGCACCGTTTAGATTCCGTCAACAAGGATATTAATGCTCACCTTCTTAAGTGAAGCACGACAGAACATGCCCTTTGTTTAAGTGAAGCTAGCTACTACGTACGTGGTACTGTGAAATAAACGCTTCAAATTAAAGGTGCATGTAATTCCCAGGCCCTAATATATAGTATAGAGCACTTTAGACCTTTGGATACCATCAGTTAGGCTGTTGATGCTTCCCTTCTACAAGGTGTGTGGCATGAAAAGATATATAAGCCTGGTACGTACTTGTATAATAACTTAGGTGGCCATCCTCTGTGTAACTTTGTGTGATCTAGTAATTAATAATATGTGCTCAATTTCCTTAAATCCGTCGTTCGGAGTATTATTTTCGTTCTCAATCCATTTTTTAGTGAATCGTTTTGTATCTGTTGAAAGTTTTTTTCTTCCCCTTTTATCACAAATTTTCACGAACAAATTGAAAATTACAATATTTTTTACCTGATTAATTAATTTTCTCCATTGATAACTAGAGAAGAAGAACCCAACTCGTGATTCCAAGATCAAAAAACTTTGAATATTGTACGTCAACACAACTTTTATCTCTAGCAAATAAATTATCGCACGGATGTATTAACAAGTACTTTATTATACTTATATTCGTACAAAGGAAAAAAAAACTTGGTAGATTTTTTATGGTATCAACTTAATTACTTATGTGCGTGGTGGTTATTATATAAATTTCTTAAATAATGTGAAATCATCCTGTCTACTGCGCACGTAGAAACTAGCAGAAAAATATTGTTTTTTTGATAATTATATTGCAGGGATGCTAATTTAAACTTGACAAATATTGAGTTAAATTGAACTGAATAAGTAGTTTTTTTAAATAATTAATTTCAATAAATAAATTATAAAAATTATTAAATCTATCTCAAAACTTGATCTAAAACCAACCACACGTGCGCGCGCGCATATATATATATATATATATATATATGTAGAAAATAGAAAAGCAGATGACATGTGTTGCTAAGTAACTTCAAATTTATTATAAGAGAATATTATTCAATGCGGTGATTATTGCTTTGAGTGCATCTTTAAGAGAGAAAAGTTTCAATATAGAACTATCATATTTAATTATGTTTTTTTGTTATTTTTCATGATATTCTCAATAATTTTAACAGTCATAGTATCACGATACTTCAACTTTTTGATTATAACATACAATTGTTAAACACCTTTATCATATGAGTGTTGATCCAAATTCTTTGCAGCCACATTATCCATGCACCTAATTTTACAGTATAAATAATAATTTTGCGGTTGTATTTCCTTGAACATTTGTTATCCAAGTTAAAATTTAAATATTTTGGATTTGAGATTCTATTTTCATAACCCTCCAAAAGATTTTGAAAAAATTATACGATAATGATGCATCTTAAAAGCTCTAGAGAGTTTTATGAATTTGTGTCGTTTGACATCATATTTTTCAATATTGACTAATAGATACCTTGATGACCCTTTGATCATACTTTATATTCTTACTTCACTCACTTGCGAGTTAAATAATTTTAACACCCAGCTTTTAGGTGCAAGTTGTATTTTCTATATTGTACTCACATAATGCTTTATATATTTCATTTGTCATTATTGATTTTTTTTAACCTTTGAGATGAGAAGTCTTTGTGTTTAGTTTTATAGTTTGTGATATTATATGTTCTTTTGATAGATGGTTTTGCTTGACTTAATGTTCATGAAATATATTAATTAACAAACATAGATTGTAAATTTAGTTTGTTACAAAAATAGATAGATATATGACTTCTATTTAAGGCAACTAATTATGTTCATGAACTTATTATGGTTAAACAAATACATATAAGAATAACAATTCATAATTTTTTTATAACCCAATTTTTTACCATCTTTTTTATATATTTTTTGAAAATTAAAAAATCCCAAAAAATATGTTTTTTTTGTCATTTTTAATTAATTTTTATTTGCTAAAATAATCAAAAACATATATAAAAAATATAGTCGAGGTTGAAATGAGACCAATAATTTAATATCCCAGACAAAAATTAAGTTTGGGGAAATTTTAGGCCATAATCGAGGTTTGAATTGAAGAGAATTAAGAAAAAGGGTTAATTTTATTTAATTTGGTTAAGATTGAAAGAAATTTAAAGTTCAAGGATGAGTTCGAAATAAATATTAAAGTTAAAAATCAATTGAGGGCTTAATTGAAGAAGAAAATAAAAATTGAGAGTTAAATAGGTTATAATTGCATAATTTTGTGAACCAATGATGAATTTGCAACACATGATTAAATATAAAGGTCTATATTGATTCAATCGAAAGAAAAAGAGGATTTAGGGCAAACTGAATGAAATTGGAAAAATTCAAAAATCCAAAGACTACAAAGAAAATAAGGAAATGTTTATCCGAATTTGTTGTTTCAATTTAATTCAATCCATATAATTTAATTTAGTCCAAATGATTCATTGATTTCAGTCATATTAGTTCCATTTGAGTCGAATTGAATTATTTTAATTCAATTTAGTTCCCAATTAATTATTCCAATTAAATCAGACATTTAATTCTAGATTCCAAAGATTTTAGTTGATTAAGCTGCACTTAAAAATCTAGAAATTCAATCCAAAAACCTCATCAAATCCAATCTCAAAATTCTTTCAAAACATCATTAATTTTAGATTTTTTTTTAAAAAAAAGAGAGTCGAATAACAGGCTTTGGAGGTGGGGAGGGGGTGCCACTGTCTAAAAGAAAATATCTCATTGTCAGCCTTTTTTCTCTGCTAAAAGAAACTATCTTCACCAAATAGCCAAGCCACATACTATAACACATATTATAACCCTTTCCTTTCACCACAACACAGAAACCCGACAATTATGCTCTTTATTTTTCTCTTATAACTCCTTTACCAAATCAACTCACTTCATCTCCAGCCCTCATTTTCTTCCCTAATTTCTTCGCCATAAAACAGATAGGAAACCAAAACAAGCACACGTAAAATCTCTCTCCTCCACACCATTTGCACTTTCTCATGCTGCCCAAAACAAAGAGAACATATCAATATTGCCCTCTAAAATAATCTCTCATCTACCTTCTCATCCTTCAGCAACATCCAACTAACATGGTCTCTTTCTATTTCATGCTAAAGAATCACCATTCATGTTTGTCACTAGCTGAATAAACCATCCCCTCTCTCTCGGCCATCTACTCATTCCCCACCAAAATAGACTCGCGGTGTCTTACACCACTAAAAACTCCCAACATAGTTGTCGTCATCAATAACAACCCACACTTGCAATAACAATGATGATTGATACTTAGCAACATCATCATCCAACATAATCCAACCACACCACTAAATGACAACCAACAGAAAGTAGAGAGAACAAGACATAGAAACAAACCAGTGGAGAGAGAATTGAAAGGAAGAAGGGTAAAGAGAACCAAAACTATTTTTTTTCTGATTTCTATTTTTACAGGTGAATTTGAATCTCACAACTAGCATAAACATGAAAAGCAAGAGAAGATCTACCTAATTCACCGGTCTCTTTATCCTTCAAGCGGTGCTAACTTGTGCTCCCATATAATGGCAACGATGATGGGCGTGAAACTCAGGCGCTGCCATTGTCCAAGCAATTCTAGCAACTCCTCTAGACCATTTAGATTTTACCCAAACTCTTCTAGAAGGTCTACTGTAAATTTTGAATGATTTAATATTTTGAGTTACTGTGATAATTGTATAAATATGCGTAATCGTAAGGTGTGTGCTAAATAGTGAAAGAGAATGTATGTAGGTGATACATGATTTTATTTTATTTACATGTGTTAGAAAAAAATAAAAAAACAAAGAAGCGAAAAAAAATACACATCTTTGTATATTTTTTTTTTTACCATGTTTGAATAAAAATTAAAAAAGAAACCATTTTTGCATGTTTTTAGCATAAAAAAATGTGTTTTCGGTATTTGTTTAAAAAGAAACCCAAAGAGACTGGATTAGGGACTTCATTAAATAAATTGAAAACCAAGAACCAAACTAGAAATGTACGTAAATAAAGGGGCAAAAATTGACCGAATCAGGGGCTAAATTGAAAAAATTAAAAGTTGATCAATTGATGGTCAAAATGCACAAATTCAAAATCAAAGACCAAAGTGAAAAAAGCGGCCAACTTCATGGATGGCATCTAAATTTGACAGGGATTCAATTGAATTGATTCTTAAATCTCAATTGAGGACTGGATTAAACAAACTGAAAATTTAGGATGATTTGGTTATTGAAACTTTTTAGCGCCCTTTTCTTTTAAATGAAACGACGTGTTTTGTTCAAAATGACATCGTTTCATTCACAATTCATTTTTTTAAAAGAGAGAAAGCAGCAAATGGTGCCATTTTTATGGCACTGTTTGCCATCTTCTTCCCCTAGACACGCAAAGGCGAGGGAAGAAGGTTTCCCCCCGCATTTGCAATGCTTGTTTCTCCCTCTCTCTCCCTCCCACTTGCCCAAAAACCCCAACACAACCCACATCCTCTCATGGCCTACCACCATGATGAAAAGGGTAGAGGAGACAAGCTATGCGGGCAACTGCACAGAGGCCGCTCCAACCACCCGACCCCTTCACGATAACTGGACAAGGGTAGGGTAGCCATCTCTTCCACCACCCCTTATAAATATCCCCTCACCAGAAGGTAAAGGGATGAGAACAAGAGAACCAAAGGAATGAAAAAAAAAACAAAAAGAATAAGAGGGAAGGAAAAAAACAAAATAAAAAAAGGAGAAAAATATGGGAACACAAATAAAGAAAAAAAAAAAGAAGGGAAGAAACATAAAAGAAAGAGATAAGAAAGAAGAGAAAACAAAGAGTGATAGGAAAGGGAAAGAAAAAGAACCACCGGCCAGCAAAGCCACCCTTCCCAGTGCACAACCTTCTCTGTGAGAAGAAGAACAAGCAGCTCCAGCTCCGACAAGGACAGACGACATCATGAGCCACCGCAAGTCAACATCCACCTCATTTCTTCTTCTTCTCTTTCTTTGCGTGCCGCCTTCACTATTCTACAAGTGAATAATAGAGAGTGAATTAATTCACTCTCTACTATTCGTTGTGTCAAATAGCATCGGCCCCAACCAAAATGGCTAGGCCAGGTCTGGCCCCATACAAAAAAAAAACATTTACTGGACTAGTATTGGCCCAACACCCTTTTGGGCTGGTATCAACTCAACCCCTGTCTTGGGCTGATGTCGGCCTAGTCCTTTTTTGGTCGAACTCGAGCCAGTTTCCTTCTAGGTCGAACTCAGCCCAAATGTGGTAGGCTCAACCCACTTAATTAGGTTGGGCCCAACCTAATGTATTTTGTTATAATATAATAATATATAATATATGTTATGTGTTAAAAAAAATTTAAATCCTTTCAAAAAAATTTGTGGTTTTCTCGCGTTTTTTTCTACCAATTTTGCTTAATATTGGTTTGTATTTTTATACTTTAAAGATACAAATCTGGCATTAAAATACCTAGTTTTTTTCAAAATATTGCAAAAAACATTTATATAGAAAAAAAATATATATATATCTTATTTTCATGCATACGACCAAGTCTCTCAAGCTTATAAGAAATTTTCATATTGTATTTTCAAACAACAAAAAATCCAAAAACAATATATAGTATAATGCATTTTGAGCTTTAATAACTAGTTTATTAAAGTCATCAGAACTAGGCCAATATTTCAAAAATACTAAGAAAATTATTTTGTTTTCTTTTAATATCTGGGATTACAAACTTATACTTAAGACGTATTTCTAATATTAAATAAGAGCTAGTTTTGTTTTTGTTGACGTTAGAATGATTAAGTTTTACATGATAAGATAATGATCTTTTTGCTGAGGATGACTTTTCTTTAACTTTAGACAAACCAATAATTAGAAAATATGACAATACCTTAGTTTATTATCAGACAATTAAACAATACAGTTTACCTTAGGTATAACGTATTAAGACTGATAATACCTTTCCTTTACACAATCAATCTCCGTATCCGGTATTTGAGACCAATTAGGGTTTCTAGTGACTAAAATACTGGTTGGTGACTCTTATTCCCTTTTTCAACTAATAAGACAAGAATTATTTGTCTCTCTCATTTCCTAATACCATCCGAAAGTGAATGATCGTCTCGACGTCACACATGTGCGGCAATTGTAGAACTCATCATCATCATTATAACAGTCTCTCGTCACCTTATTAACAAATCTTTACCTTCTACAATCATTATAGTGACGTCTTAGTTTACCATATTTAAAACGAACTTACATATGGATTGGCTACCTTAGCTACTTCATTGTGCTTCCTCACCACTAACTTATCTGGCTTGACAACTTTTTGGCGAGCATTTTACTTGGTTAGCTAAAAGCCTTGACCATCCTAGCCCCTCTCTTGCTGGTTTCTACAAATTTATACAACTTATTACTACTATATGACTGTTCATATAGTAATATTTCTACTTTCAATGCTAGATTTCACATGTTATTAAGTGCACATACCATCCATGTGCTTATTTTATATTTTGATAGTAGGTTTCAAACAATCCAAATACCTAGCAACTATCTAGCCTTCAATCTCTTACAACTAGTTATGCTTTGCTAGATTCATAAATTCAATAATGTATTAATGGATAGTCTTTTGATCCTGAGTACATTTATAATATTTATAAAACAAGTACTATTCAAGATCTAAAAATAAAAATTAATCTCTCAACAATTATCTTATTTAAAACCAGGACGTAATAGGTTGTATATCTTATGCAATCAGATCAATTTGAACCTTTCTCCACTAAGAGGAAGCTCCTCATTTCAACCTAATAACAATCATTTATGTCATCTCTTCTTCTAACAACTTGTCATACTCCATTACACTATCATAATTAGCAAGCTAGTTAATGAGATTCTTTATTTCCACGTCTCTATTAAAGGTGACTATGTTAATGTCCAACCAAAACATATTAGGGTCATGAATTAGCAAGCTAGCTAATGAGATTCTTTATTCCCAAGTCTCTACTAAAGGTGACTATGTTAATGTCCACCCAAAACATATTAGGGTCATGAATTTTCAACCAAAATATATTAGGGTTATGGCTAAATCTATCACGCTTCTCTTCATCTTCCCCATTATATCCAACAACCTCTCTCCCTCTTACTACTCCTTTATCTAAATTCTCTTTGGACCTAATAAACTTATGGATTGTGTTCTACAAGAATATATAGGTCTTGGGTGTATCACCAGGAAAATCTCAATCAAAACATTTTGATACCTCATTAAGTGTTCTGTTTATATGGATAAAAGTTTTCTGTAGACCTCTAATCATACCATCTAGGTTGTCTAAGCCTATTTAAGAGTCCTCACAATGTCCTTAATGATCTGCATACCTTGATCAATGAGCGTTGTTACTATTGTTCTTTAGTCAAGTCAATCCCACTCTGACGTAATTTAATATAGAATATAGCATAATGATACAAGGTTTTTTAATACTAAAAAACTCTAAAAAAAACACAATAAACTATGAAACAAAACTTAGAGTCTGGTAAATCATGAATATTCAATAAACGATGGTTAAAAACCTATAAATAGCACAAATAATTTGTCCTAGTTGATTAATGGCTAAACTAGAAAATTAAAAATAAACTAGAAAACTGGAAATTAATTCTACAAATATGAAAATTAGAAAAAGAAAAAAAAAAAGAGTCATTGGAGTGGGTTCTGACGTCGAGAATGGCCTCTGACAGCTTTTGTGGCCTTATGATTTGCATCAACTGGATACTCAGACCAAAAATTAACTATGAGTAGTATATGTTTTTACTTCAAAGTCTTTTCTTAGGCTTTTGTGTATCAGTGTGATCCATGAACTCATTAGCTAGATAGCAAACATCATTGTTTTTCATCTTCAAGAATAAACAACACTTCAATTATCTATCCGAGAAAAATAAATATATTTTTCTTTTTTTTTGTTTTTATTTTAAAAAAAGATTCATACATGATACCCTTTGAAAAAAGGGATATTAGTACATATAAATAGAAATTCAAATATTCAAAACTAAGATGCTATTTATCTAAGATCGAAATAGTAACTGATAGGCTAAGTCTCTCTCACACACACATAACATAATCTTGAGATTAAAACTTTAGTACCTAACATATTTTTTAGGTTGATAGCCACTAGGCATCACGTGGGTCTGAACTACAAGCACAGTGTAAATTGTCCAATGCTTTCTAAAACCTCTAGATGGATTGACCACGGACAAGTGGGTTTCTTGCTCGACACATGAATATGCACTAACTAGCTAGATAAGGTCACGGAACTTGGGCTAGAACAATCCCATCGAGCTATCTGTTCAGCTGTTCTCACACCTAATTCCCCCATCATGGAAGCATGTAGTGTTGACCATGAATCAAACCCCAACTTGCAACGCATGTAGCATCTAGTTTTCAAGAACCCAAAAGCACAGCCTATGAACACAAAACAGTCACCATGCTTTCCATATGTCTTGTTTCTTTCTCCAATCACTTTAGATACCCAAACACCTGTAATCCACCGAAATATTCCAGCCTATGGACAGAAAGATTGGTTTTGTCATGCGCTTTAGTAGTCATTGTCATTATACGTGATGGTTCATGAAAACCACAGTGTTTTATGTGTTGTAAATGACGTAGATGAAGAATTTTGTGACAGAAGAGTGTTAATTGATACATCCAAGCCGCTTAGTCAAATCGAAGTAGTGATCGTATTAACACTGTTATCACGAGTGTGCACGTAAATAATCTGCACTCCTCAACAAAAATATTGACCTTCCCGTCAACAACTACTTCTATCTCTCTTCTCTATGTCCATATTTTCATGCTTCAAACGTTCAAATTCAACTGGATATTAATCATCGACGACAACGATAGCTTTCCGATTTCGGGTCAGTTTCCCTGGCTCCTACAAGCAGGCTGTACTCCTAATCAGGGCTATGTATAGGTATAGTCATATTTAAACCATTGGGATAAATGTGAATTGGGTACATGAACCATAAAAACCTAGATTGGACACGCAACATAAATCTTGAACTTTAAAGAATGAATAAACAAATTTTATAAATAGTAATATAAAACCGCTTCAAATCCCAAAAGATTCCTAATAATTTAAGATTTTTCGGTGAATAGTCTTTAACATACCATACTCAACAAAAAACGGATGCAATTATTGAAGAATCTATCTCGCATCAAATACATATAAGAAAATAAAGTAATATACAAGATAGTAAAATTATTGGGTTTCTTAAAATATATACATGTAGTGAAAATGATAAATTTAGATTTTTTCGAGAGTCACAAGAATTCTGTTAAATAGATCTAGAATTGTTTAAAGTTTATACAAAAATTACCTGAAGATCAAATGTTATTTTCAGCTTTGAATATTTACTTCAAGGCTAGGTTGTCGTAAACCACAAGTCGTCCAAGTATCCGACCTCTAATAGTAATTCAAATAAATCACCAGTGAGAAATCTCCTAGATCCTTTAGATGAGAGGGATTGGTATACCTTAGAATGCTAGTTTTGTTTTATTTTGTGTTTTAGGCATTTACATGCTGTACTTTTCTCACACTTCTCTTTCTTAAAAAATAAGAGGTATAACATTTTATTTATTGAAAAACCTAAAAACCCTATAAATAAATAAAAATATATCAATTTGTCCTTTAAGTCCTTACTTGAATGTTTCTTGGTCTAGAATTTTAATCTCTTGTATTAATTACTTTCTAGTCCTCAATTTCTAAAATTTATTTACAATGAAGTCACACTTGATTAATCATCTCATTTTAATTTCTAACAAATGATTCTTAAGTGTGTGACCTTTTAGGTTCCCTAATAAGTTGACTCAAATATAAATCATAGTCTTAAATAAAATAAGATTAAATAAATTAAATAATTTAATTTATTATCAATTTAATACCTAATTGATTTATATTTGAAGATCAAGTATAATGTCTAGCAACCTGTCATGATCCCGCAAATATTAAAAAAGTCATAAGTGATTTGACTTAATTTTTCAGTGACTAGTTTCTCAGGTTAATTATTATCACTTCATCAAGAATGTTCTGATTTAGACATTATAGCATGGAGTATGCATGCATTGTCAACATTATAGTCATTGATTCTTTAAATAAGATTTTGAAACTCTTTTCAAAACTCATTCCACCTTAGCCAATGATTTCACAATCAATATTGTTTGAAAACAAATTGAGTTTTTTCCCTAATTCACAAGGGTGATGAATCTTCTTTTGATTACTCAAATACCTTCAAATAGTTTATGCTATAACAAATATTTGTTCATTTGTTACCCTTGATTGGGACAACATGTCCTTAGTATCAAAGCATAACACTTCCTATATAAAATAACATAGTGATCTCAAGTTTAATAGTCGCTTACACAACTATCACGTGAACCTTTCCATAAACATATATAGGTGATCTCTCCATATGAAATTGTCTCGGGGGTTACTTCAGTGTACATGTCATTTGACAAACACCTATATGTTAGTTAAAAGTATCTCTCATACCTCAGTTTATGAGAGTAACTACTTCTTTTTATAAAAAAAAAATGAGTGTAACATATATTGGTCTCAACAACTCTATTTACTATCCAGTCTTAATATAAAATTGACCATAAACAATTAGGAATAATGCTTTGATGCAATATGAATCTCATAATTATAACAACTTTATAATTTATTTTGCAAAAAAAAAATTTTCTATGGACTTTATCTCTACTTTAAATTCATTAATTAAATATTAGATTCATCAATCAAATAAAAATGAATATTAAAGATATAGAAAGTTGTTATTAATAATAAATATATTTTTCATGAATAAAATCAGTACTACGTGTAACCAACCGATTCATTATAAAACATATTCACTAATAGAAATAATCATCACTTGGAGGTTTAATTGTGCGTTTACTAATGTGATACGAGGTGCTTTTCAAAAGTATTTTTAAATTGAAAATACATTAAAATAATATTTTTTTATTTTTGATGTCATGGATTGTAACAATAAAAAACAATTTATTGTTTTTTTAGGCAAAACAAAATTGAAAAGGAAGTCCAACCACAAAACAAACACTTTTTAAGTTTGTTGAATGGAAACTAAACTAAACTATTTAAATTTAATATATCAGATACCAAATCATTTTACATATATTAAAAGATGGGCTACAAGTTAAGAGAAGTGTCAAAAAACTCATCATATATCAAGTAAATATAAACAGACAAAGTAATATAAAGACTAAGGAAGGTTCATTGAACGTAAAATTTAAATCTTTTAAATATAAGTTAATCTCAGTTATGAAATTTAATTACATGTTAGGAATAATAAAGAATAAGTAAAAGGATACTAAGTATATAAGTATATAAAGTTGATAATGAACCATTCACCCCATTATAATTTTTTTTTTTATCTTTGGATGAATTCAGATTAAACTCTCATATTCAATAAAACTAACAACGAGCATAAAAACAACCTTCCCTAAGTTTTTTCATTTGTCTTCTTCTAAATCTTTTATGGTTACTGATATGGGTAATTGGATTAATGGTATCTGGACGAGGTCTCTACAATGGTGTTGCTATTTGTTTCAATTTGAACTAGAGCAGCTATCTCTCTTGTCATCCTTATTGGAATCAAAGATTATTCTCTGTTTTAGGTTGGACAAGAAGATTTGGACGCTCAAACAGATGGTCTTTTTACAGTAAAATCATTTTCCCATATGTTCAATCATTTGCTTTATAGCGGTGACCAACCTTTTCAGTTTTTAGTTTGGATAAAATATGCCCCGCCAAAGGTGCAATTACTTTTCTAGCTCCTTTTTCTAAGACAAAGTCTCCACAAGAGATTTCTTGTTTTAACATGACTTCCTTACCCTTCAGCATGCAAGATGTGTGTTTTGCAAAAGAAGTCTTGAATCTTCAAGCCATCTTTTCATCTACTGCGATTTTTTCTCAAATTTTATTGATGTATGTGCTACCATTGGTCTTTTATTGTGCAAGGTAGATTTCAGAGTCTTTCATGACAGCTTCTTTAATTGTGTGGAATATGTGGCTTCATCGGAATGATGTTACTTCAATGATGTTGTTCCAAAACTTCAAAGTTGTTTTTCCCTGATCCTCCACAAGTTCTCCTTATGGTTGAAACTTAATAACATATCGTAAGACTCTACTAGTGTGAATATAGGTATCAGCAATGGTGTCATCTTTTACGGAGAAAACAAAAGCTGACTCCCTTATTTTTTTTCTTTTGTCTGATTGTTTTCTCCTCTTATTATAATCTCTTTGCCTATTTGTTTTTCTATTCTTTCTCCTTTCTTTTTCTACTCTAACTGTGGTCTCCTAGGCTATTCTGTTTTTAGCCATAATCTTAATATATTCTCAATTATTATCTAAAAAAACAACGAGCATGAAAGTTGAGATTATTTTAAGGTAAAAATAAAAATGTGCTTGGATTGGAGTAATTAAAAATTAGTGTGTGTCTTTAAAACAAAGCAGTACAAAGTGAACTCATAAATTAAACTCTTTACGAATGGTGAAGTCATTATATATGTTCGTGGGTCTTCTTATTAAAAAAATTTGAGTCTGAGCATTACCTTTGTAAGAAAATTTTAAATATGTAACCAATATATATTAAATATTGATCGGCTAGATCTAGTCTATGATATGCTCCATTCATAATAAAATAAGTAGCATTATTAATTACGAGATTCATAATATCTTTAATATGGTTTATGATGAGAATCCACCAAGTATCACCAAAATATCTATTAGATATACCAATTGAGCCTACTATAAGGTCTAAAACTAAAAAGTTCTGAGATGAATTGATTGGATTAATTTAGAATTTTTGGCTTAAAAAGTTGTAAATTTCCCATATTAAAACTATGTGTATTGTTTGGTTTATATCTAGAGCTACAGGTGAAATTTTATCGCGACTCTAGTTACTTGGAAACTAGGTGACTCAAACTTTTCATCCATGTATAATACGCTCATTAAATCATTCATATGAGAGAGAACGACATGTTTAGAGTCAGGTTTCAAATATGCTAGCAAATAAGAAAAGTCTGAAAAGTATTTTTTTTCATATGATTTGTGAATTTTTACAAGGCAAGGATTTCATTACATATGGAATCTTTATTTTGCAAGGATTCTTTACTTTACAAGAAGATTAATTAGGCAATGATTTTTATTTTGCATAGATTCCTTACGCAACAACAATCCTTATTATTCAAGGACATTTAGATCGGTTTTAGGCTTATTCTTTCCAATACATAGCTTTACACTAACAAGTATAATTATAAATCCGACCATTGGATTGAGTTTAAATTTTACTAGACGATTCCAGATGCCTTGTTTCCTATAGGGATAGAATTTTGTAGCAATCATACGTCAAGAAAGTCTTACAATAAAGCCAAAAGCATTACCTGTATAGGAGTTTCATTAGTTTTCTCTAGTTGGTGTATGATTTTTTATCTATTTTATTTAGAACTGTTTTGTTATTTTTTTCAGTATTATTTATGATGTTTTTACCTAGTATAAATAAAATTATTTAACTTGTATTTAGGTTTTTTTTTTAAAAGAGTTTGGATTATTTCATGATCATGAGGTCGCTTATATTTTTTGTTTTTCATTGAACTTCCTTTAAACTTATTAAAGACCATATATCTTTATGGCATTCTTCTTTTATACTTCTAGCTTGTGATTTAATATAGTCATAGGGTTGGATTTATTTTCCAATAACTTCGGTATCTTGATTTAGATAATAATCATTTGGGTTTTGTATCATAATCTGATTTTTTTTTGGATTATTCTTTCTCGCGTGTGGATTCAAGAATTCTTACCCTCCACGTTCACATTAGTTTACACAATTCAAATCTCCCTAAAATTTGAGTAAATTACATATTAGTCTTTGTAGTTTTGAGAAATGAATTAAATAATCTAATTTTGTTTAAAAAAACTAATTTTTTAATCCCTTAACTAATGTTGACCACCCTTAATTTATTATAATTTTATTCAAAAAAATTCTTCTTTTCTCATGATATCTATTTATTTGTTTCAATTTGCTTAAATAAAGACGAAATAAATTAGAAAATAACATAAAATAGACACGAGTGATGAAATAATTAGTTTTTGAAAATAAATAGGACTAATTAATTTGTTTCTCAAAACTAGAGGGACTGAATTATAATTTACCCCCAGGAATTTCTCCCGAGCTCCGCTCCCAATGAGTCAATTGAAATCATAAGGTATATAACAAGCCAATTGACAATTCATGAGGCTAACTACATGGTGACAGCCGAACATAATTTAAAGTGAAAATCACATAAATGATCCAAGACCAGATAATAGATTCCTTCAGCAACAAGTTACCTAAAAGCTGGCAGAAAGTATGGGAATGATCTCATTTCCCTTTAGCTATATTCCACTAGGGGTTGGTTATAGGCTATAAAATAGATAAACATATATGCACTTTATCGATTTTTTAATGAATACAAATAATATTAAATTTTAGACAAACCAACATAGAAATTGCTAATGTTATTTTTAATTTGTTTTTTTTATATCTCCATATAAGTTTTTTAATTTTAAATAGCCATGTTTTTAATAAAATCAACTATTATATATATATAAAAAAAAGATAATAAGATATGCATATTCCATACTTAATTATATTTTTTAATTGAATAAGCAACAAAATACATTTGGTCCACAACTTTCTTATGTTATCCTAGATCCATAAAAAAAAAAAAAAATTATTGTAGCAGCTGAAAACCTAATTTAAAACCCTAAGAAAGAGGGAATTAGAAACTAAGACATGCACGGAACCACAGCTAGAAATGCCCATGTCGTCAGCTTCCACACTTTTATATCTGCAATCCAAGAAAAAAAATTCATTAATAATCCTTTCAGTAAACAAAACCTTCACTGTTCTCACACAGGAAATAAAAGTCTCTTAACGTAAATCGCTCAGTTCGTGTGTGTAGACTAACTGGCTCACATTCTAAGATTTCATGCTGTATGGCACTTTTTTCTGTATTCAGACCCCAATGCCAATTGCTTAAAAAAATGTTGGTCAACCAATAGATTCATCACTTTCCATTCTTCTTAAGAATCTAAATCATCAAATGCATAAAAAATGGTTTCATAAATAGAAGGGGAAAAAAAACGAAGATAAGGAAGAGTCGTCAATAAAACTCACATGTTCGCTCATGGAAAAGGGTACCAAATAGTAGAAAGCACCATGCTGCAGTGACTGAAGGGTGACACCGCACTCATTGGTGAGAACAGGCTGACCTGAGGATTGAATCAACAAGACATCATCACCAAAAGCCTCTCTCACATTGAAGGGCCCCATGGTTACTTCAAAAGCAACGTCATTGATAAACACCGTCAATATTGTAGTGCCACTGGACTGCCCTAAACCTGCCAAGAACAGAATCATTTTCTTTCAAAAGGAATGTCAAAGTTAAGGCCATGGTCGATCAACCCATGCACACGTCAATCTTAGACAACAGGCACAAATTGGGGATCCAAAAGACAAATCTCCCCTCTTTGTGTCCTATATAGCATATATATTTTCTTCTCTTTCGTTCAATAACTGAAAGACCTGTACATCAATCAATTTCATGAGTTTTTGGGTGAATTTAGTGCGTAAAAACGTGTAAATTTATTCTCAAACACCCTAATTGTGCCCTAGTTGATGAGTTTTTGTTAATTCATCACAGAAGAATCTTTGTACCATTACATTTCAAACACATGCTTTCATCACTTGCTGGCAAGTAGGGCATTACGCAAAATTTTGAAACTAGACAAGATATGTTACCTTGAATTTGATTAATAGTTGTTTGAAAAGCAAAAGTGCTAGTGTCAGTTGAAGGAGTAAGAGGAGGAGCGAGACCTATGCTACCAGTCACTGGGGAGACAGGAGTGTAACAAAGCTGCGGTTGCATCTTTAGGTTTTTCTCTTCATGATTTACTTTCTTTGAAGCACTAGAATTCATTATCTCACTAAGCAAGAGCCTACTGCAAGGCCCAACAGTGTGATCTTGAACATGAACCATATTTGATAGCTCAGAGAAGCAAAAGCCTTGAGCAAAAGCCCCATTCCCCCCTCCTCCAGTCTGTTGAGAGTGAAAGAAAAAGGGTTCAGGCACAAATTCATTATGTGCTTGAAAGTAAGTCTTGTTAACCGAACTGGTTGGTGAGTTGGAAGCATCAATAAAAGTGGGAGAACTCAAAGAGAGGGTCCTTTTAGACCCTTTTGGAGAGGATTTCTCTGAGGAGGATGAAGAGGATGTAGCTGCGAGATTGGCAGTCACTGGTTTGGTAGTTGGAGAGGTAATTTTTTGTTGTTGTGAGCTATGTTGTTTTGAGTTTTGAAGGTTTCTCAGCCTGTGTTTGCTTCTTGATTTTCTGTTTTGGAACCAGTAAAAGACATTGGCATCCCCAACTTGTCCATACTCTTGTAATTGAACTCTGATCTTCCTTATCTCATCCCTTGGTGGATTTACCATTCCAGAATTGAAGATTGCCTCCAATATGCGAATTTGCTCAGGTTTCGGGTTCCATCTTGGCTTTGGTTCGGGACTTCTCTCGTCACATCCAGGAACTGTTTGCAAAACATGGTTTAGACATTCAGAATCCATTAGAGGCCCTAAAAAAACACTAGCTATATTGGGTGTTTTAAATGAAAGCCTTCTAAGGTTGGTTTATGTAATGTTCATAATAAATCATTCAATTAATTGTTGTCAACAATTAATATCACTTGCAAAGCACTAAATGAAAGGATAATGAAGAATACATTTATATAGATAATGACAAATTCATGGGTGATGAAGTTTGTGGCGGGCTAGAAAGCATAGCCTTTGTTTAGGAGTTAAAAGCATATATGAAAGTGACTATATATCATTGTACAAAATTATGAAAAAGGATAAAACTGGATTAAAAGATGAATAATCTATAATTGCGGATTTTGGTGATTATTACCTGATGTGTAAGGGGTTCTGTGGCAACCAGTTGATATGATAGATGAAGGATTGATGTCATGCTGCCATTGGTGGTCGTGAGGGTTGCAAGGTTTGGACTTAAACATACTTGGCCAGTGTTTGTTTGATGAAGCCATGATGACAAAACAGCCAAGAACTTATGAAGTTAAACGCAACCAAAAGAGAAGCAAGAAGATATCATAGAAGCCCTTTCGTTGCTTTAGCTTGTGGTGCTGCTGGATACTCTAGGCAAACACAACATCCCTTCTTATAGCCTCTTCACCTAACCCTGCGTTCATTTTTTTTCCCTCAATTAATAAACAGTTCTTTCCATCTCCCAACGAAAAATATAAGAACAACCAGATTATATATATATATATATATATATATATATATATACAAAAGAACTTATTATAATGTGAAAGAAGTTTATAAAATAGACAAAACCACGCAACAGGAATCGCCTGTGACAAGAAAGGAGAAGAAAATAAATAGAGAAAGTACAGTCCCATCCCTAACTTACAGTTTTGCGTTAAAACTGAAATACTTCTACTCTACTCGAAGTAGAAGCCAATTCCCCCGGACAAGAGGTAAAGAAGATAAGGAAAAGAATACAAGCTGTGTGCTAAATTGGAATCTTCATCAGAGTTGACACATGCAGAAGCTAGGTCTTAATAAAAAGAAAAATAAAGTTATGAAGTGAGAGAGAGTTTTAGTGACTCTAGAGAAATGGGTAGCTCTGATCGGTTTGTCTCTTTCTTCCTACATGCACTAGTAGTATAATTATTTTCTCAACTCAGATTTCTATGGAGTGGATTCTCTTGCTTCATCACTTTGGTTTGCTTGCAGGTTATTAATGGCGGTGAGAGAGGAAGGGAGGACGATAATAATTGAGGGATTATTCTAATGGAAGAGGTTGTTGCAGGAATAAATAGGGTAGAGGGGGTGGTGTTGTGTTTGAAAGTCAAGAAGTGGTGGCATGGCTATTGACATTTAGGGTTTGATTGGAAAGCGGTGGTGGTACAGTAATTGCTAGTTCGACTTAATTGTTTTGGGCAAAGTAAGGTGTGCTTTGGATTGACTCGAGGGCCTTTCTTTTTTCTTTTTTTGTTACTTAAAATTCAATTAATTATTATTAATGAAGCATAATTTTAATTTTTAAAATTCGTTGAAGTTCTTATATGTTCTTCCAGATCTTCAAAACCCAGTTAATTGAAATAAGCTTAAATTAAAATTTGAAGGAAGCCTTTGGGAGGAGATAAGACAGGGGCTAATCTTGGAAAGACAAGGTTAAATCCAAAATCATAAAGAAGTGAAGACGTGACTCATATTAATTTTATGATTAGCAAGTAGTGAATTTTATTACTAATTAAATCATATCATAATAATATCATCATCATCTTCAACCATATCTTAATCTTCATCGTCGCTTTGAATTATATAACAAAATGTTTTATCTCTAAATATTCTAGATAGAGGAAAAGCTAAGATTTTTTGGGATTTTCTATGGTGATAGCGGGTCCTAAATTCGATAATAAAGGTGGAGAAAATTTAAACTTTTCTAAAATTTTAAGAAATAGGAGAAAATTAATATTCTTGAAAGGAATCTGCCACTGAGTTGTTCACGAACACAAATATCAATAGCTAATCAATTATAATTTTTAAAAGGTAGGGAAGATTATTGAGATTCATAAAAATATTTAGAAAAATAGAATAAAAATAGAAATTGATATTTTTAGATAATTTTTAAAAATAATCGCCAATACTTACTAACCTATTGGTGATTCCAAATTCTTATAAGAAAAAAAATTACAAGTGTGAAAAATAATTTTCAATATATATAGTAATTGGTTTGGACGTAACCATTGGTTGCAAAGTCATTGCATAATAAATAATTAAATCAGCTTTTGTCATGGAACGTATTATGACTGCCGATTGGTTAAATCACAAACTGTCATAAAACCCAAAAGACATGTATGTTAGTTAATATGCATTGTAACTATTCACTTAGTTATATGTAATATTGATTTTATTTATATAAAATATATTTATTATTAGTAAAAGTTTTTTTTATCTTTAATACTTATTTATATTTGATTAATGAATCTAATGTTTAATTAAAATTTTAGAATAAAAATTAATTTCATTTGACAAAAATGATTTGCAAAGGAAGTTATAAAGTTATTATAATTATGAAATTTTTATTACATCAA